>TARA_B100000674_G_scaffold328021_1_pt1 | contig 26506 bp, 23 predicted proteins | sample TARA_B100000674 | Tara Oceans TARA_B100000674 (sample SAMEA2622759) | marine metagenome | biome: marine biome (ENVO:00000447); feature: surface water layer (ENVO:00002042); material: "saline water (ENVO:00002010), including plankton (ENVO:xxxxxxxx)" | depth 5 m | reverse complement strand
CAATCTTATCCGATGCAACCGATTCCTTTGGAATTTATTTTCTGAAGGCCGGCACTTTAGATGATACTTCGAGCCTAAAACCAGAGGTAGAAATCTTCTGTGATGAAGCGCAAAACTGGTGCAAGCTTTCGGGTGATTGGAAGAAAGCGCCAAGAAATCCAGAGGCGTAGGCAGTTCCGTTGGCATTGTGAGGAAACTAAGGTTAGTTAACCTGGCGTTCTTTTCCCTCCCAAAAAGGTTTTCTCAGTTCTGTCTTAAGCACCTTTCCTGGGCCTGATAAGGGAAGTGCCTTTGTGCGATAACTTATGCTCCTAGGGCATTTGTAATCTGCAATAAGTTTCCTGCAATGACTGATTAGATCTTCAGTGGACGGGTTAGCTCCTTCTCTAGGTACCACAATAGCATGAACGCTTTCGCCCCATTTGTCATCAGGTATTCCAATTACTGCGCACTGCGCAACGTCGTTATGTTCGTACAAAGCGTTTTCTACTTCGGTGGAATAAATATTTTCGCCACCTGAAATAATCATGTCTTTCAATCTATCGCTTATAAAGATGAATCCGCCTTCATCCATATGAGCGGCATCGCCGGTATGTAGCCAGCCATCTTTCACGGTTTTAGAGGTCAACTCATCCTGTCCCCAGTAGCCCTTCATGATATTTGGACCTTTGGCTATTATCTCACCGATCTGTCCTCGAGGAACCTCCTCTCCGTTTTCGTCAACAATTTTTAATTCAACCGCGGGCATCGCTCTGCCGGCAGATTTCATTCTTCCCTGGTTCTGGTTTGAGGTATTATGGTATTTGGAATCGAGGGCTGTCAGCAGTGGCGCAGATTCAGTTTGTCCGTAAAGTTGGAAACACTTAACCCAGGGAAATTTGTTTACAAGATCGTGAGCTACCGCTTCTGGCATAGGGGACGCGCCGTAATACAGTCTTTGTAAACTAGAGAAGTCGAAATCTTTAAAATTTGGCTGTTCCAATAACATTTGAATCATTGTCGGTACTAAAATAATGTCGCTTATTTTGTGGTCTTGAATCGCTTGTGCACAAAGTGCGGGCTCAAAGCGAGGTATAAAAATATGTTTTCCACCGATGTGAGTGACCATATATACATATAGGGCATCCGCTATATGAAACATTGGGGCAGCATGAAGATATACGGACTCCTCTGTCATATCGATAATGGAGAGGAACTGCAGTGTGTTAGACACGTGGTTCCCGTGCGTTAGCATTACCCCTTTGGATCTTCCTGTGGTCCCACCCGTATAGAAAATTCCAGAAACATCATCTTGAGATGATTGTTTTTCAGAGCATTCTATTTGCTTATCTACAAGTCCGTCTACATGCATTTTAGCTGACTTGACCGAATCGTCCATGCCGATTATCTGTAGCTGATGATCCACGTTGTCAACAACTTCCAAGGCGGTATTCTCAAACGTTTCATCCACACAAATAATTCGCGTATCGGAGTCGGCTACGGCGAAGGCAATTTCTGCCGATGACCACCGATGATTGAGAGGCACCACAATCCCACCAGCCCATGGCACAGCGAATAATAATTCCATGTAGCGATCAGAGTTAAGTGCTAAAACCCCAACCCTGTCTTTTTCCTTTAACCCGAGAGCCTTAAGACCAGAGGCCAGACGGGCAATTCGAGACACTAGTTCATCCCAGGTGTAGGTTCTGTCCCCGTCTATAGACGCTACTGCAGTCGGACGTTGTTGTTGGTTTCGTAAAAGTGGTTGAGTTACTCTCATTACTAATTTTCCTTTTCTATTTATATCTCTCGAAGTGAGATTTTGTCTCCCTAACTAAAGTTTCAACTATTGTACGAGTGCCTTCGATTTTATGGATTCCATCAACAGATTTTCCAGCGTAAAACGGTAATTCATTTTCATTACCATTAAAGCTACTGACAGGTGGGAAAACAGAGTATTTTGGTACACTCATCGTTCTGTTAGGGCCTAGTTCTATTTGCCCTATCGTCTCACCTTCATCCGTTCTGTCACCAGCTTTGAGGCATCCATTTTGATGCCAGCTTTTATAGAGTGGTGTCTTTATTACTCTGTGTTTAGCATTTTTCCATCCCATATCATAAAGCTTAGTAAGCACAGTGTCTCCTGCTGAGGAGGATACGATCTTTTCCTTGTAGCTAGTAGTAGCCCTAGCCTCAGTACTTGCCACAAAGCGGGTACCTAAAGAGACAGCTCGTATTCCCTGCTTAATTAGGTTGGCGATTTTTTCTCCTGAGTCGATGCCTCCGGCGGCAATCAACGGGGTGTCTCGAAGTTCATGTTGAATTTCACTGATATAGGACTGTAACTCGAGTTCTCCTTTAACGTGGCCGCCCGCTTCAGTGCCCTGAATAATAATTGCGTCCGCGCCGCAGCTAGCTGCGTACACTGCATCCTCGGCATTTCCACACTGAATTACCAGAGAAATTCCTCTTTTATGAGCGTCTTTGATGAACGGCTGTGGGTCTCCCCAAAATAATACAAGAACTTCCACTCCTTCATCAAAGCAGATAGCGACGTCTTGACCATCCGACATCGGTAAAATAATATTGGCACCAAAAGGCCTAGATGTTAACTGTCTGGTTTCCTTGATTAGTTGTCCTACTGACTCGGAAGCAAGTCCGCCAGTACCCAGAACCCCAAAACATCCTGATTCGCTTACGCTTGCGACCAGTTCAGGGCCTGCAAGGCCTCCCCCCATCCCGGCATTCCAAATTGGATATTTAGTTTCTAGTGGATTGAATCGCTCCGGCACTGTGACAGCCCTCCCAATCATGTGCAATCAGCTAAGATATACCGTATTCCTCTAAAATTATAGACCAACACAGTATCCTATTGGTTAAAAAGAGAGGTTGCATTATTATTATTTTAACAGCATATTATCCTAAATCAGCTAGGGGTGCTGTCGTCGCTTAGGCAGCTGAGAATAAACCCTTTGAACCTGAACTAATTAACGTTGGCGTAGGGAAGCGAAAGGCTAACAGCCTTCTGAAATGTACCCATGTCAGTATAAAGAGGTGTTAGTACTATGAGTGTGTCTAGATCGGATAGTTTTTTGAGTGAATCTGCTGTCGTAGACCAAGAGGCAGTTCAACCATTTCCTAATTCAAAAAAAATCTATGTCTCTGGCAGTCGCAGCGATATTAGGGTACCAATGCGGGAAATAAAACAGCATGAGACGATATCAGATCAAGGAAGTACCCCCAATTCAGTTGTGACGGTCTATGATACGTCGGGGAAATACACCGATCCTGAGGAACATATCGATATCCGGAAGGGCTTAAAAAACACTAGAGAAGGTTGGATTGATGAGCGAGGTGATACTGAGCGGTTAGAGGATTTGAGTTCAAAATACGGACGACAGCGGTCTGTTGATCCTGCTCTCAGTCATCTTCATTTTGCAAGACAATTGTTGCCTAGACGCGCGAAAAACGGACTTAACGTGAGTCAAATGCACTACGCTAAGCAGGGTATAATTACTCCCGAAATGGAATTCGTTGCGATTAGGGAAAACCAAAAGCTGAGTTCTATAAAAAGTGGTGCATTTGGCCGTACGCACGAGGGCGATGCTTTGGGGGCAGAGATCCCTAAGGTGATAACGCCAGAATTTGTCAGGCAAGAGATCGCCCGTGGCAGGGCTGTTTTACCGGCTAATATCAATCATCCAGAGTCAGAACCGATGATAATTGGGAGGAATTTTCTGGTAAAAATAAACGCAAACATTGGAAATTCCGCAGTCACTTCTTCAATCGAGGAGGAGGTGGCAAAAATGACTTGGGCTACCCGATGGGGTGCTGACACGATAATGGACCTTTCTACTGGTAAGAATATTCATGAAACGCGAGAGTGGATCATTCGTAATTCTCCTACACCAATAGGAACGGTACCCATTTATCAAGCTTTGGAGAAAGTTGGAGGAGTTGCGGAGGATCTTACTTGGGAAATTTTCAGAGATACTTTGATTGAACAAGCAGAACAAGGGGTTGACTACTTCACCATCCATGCCGGCGTACGCCTTGCCTACGTACCAATGACTGCTAGACGAATGACTGGCATTGTGTCGAGAGGCGGCTCTATCATGGCGAAGTGGTGTCTCTCTCATCACAAAGAGAGCTTCCTGTATGAACATTTTGAAGATATCTGCGAAATAATGAAAGCATATGATGTTTGCTTTTCCTTAGGAGATGGACTTAGACCCGGCAGTATTGCAGACGCTAATGATGAGGCACAGTTCGCAGAATTAGAAACTCTTGGTGAACTGACAAATATCGCATGGCAACATGATGTTCAAACCATGATCGAAGGTCCCGGTCATGTGCCCATGCATTTAATTAAGGAGAACATGGAAAAGCAATTAAAACATTGCGGAGAGGCCCCATTTTATACTCTCGGTCCTTTGACCACGGATATAGCGCCAGGATATGACCACATAACATCTGGTATAGGAGCTGCGATGATTGGGTGGTATGGCACAGCTATGCTTTGTTATGTCACACCTAAGGAACACTTGGGCCTCCCGGACAAAGATGATGTGAAAGAAGGGATAATCACCTATAAGATAGCTGCTCATGCTGCTGACTTAGCTAAAGGACATCCTGGGGCGCAGGCTAGGGACGATGCCCTCTCTCAGGCGAGGTTCGAATTTCGTTGGGAAGATCAGTTTAATCTCAGTCTGGACCCCGACAGAGCGAGAGAATTTCATGATCAAACCTTACCAAAAGAAGGTCATAAGGTAGCGCATTTTTGCTCAATGTGTGGGCCAAAATTTTGCTCGATGAAAATCACTCAAGAAGTTAGAGAATTTGCGGATAATCAAGGCATTGATGGGCAATCCGCTCTATCTGAGGGTATGAAGGCAAAGGCCATAGAATTTAAGAAGCTCGGTTCAAATATTTACAATAAAAACTAAGTTGTTTAATTTTTGAAAGCGGTTTTGGGGAGAAGGGAATCATGGGATTAAAAAAAATAGCGTTTATCACTGGTGGTGCTCGCGGCTTGGGCTTCGAGATCGCTCGGCAGCTTGGGCATAAAGGTTATTCGGTTTTTATTGGTGTAAGAAATACGGATACTGCCGAAGAAAAGGTCGAATTTCTAAAAGGCGAGGGTATAGAGGCAAGTTCAATCGAGTTGGATGTGGGTGACGAAACGAGTATAGAGCGTGCAATAAAAGAGATAAATAAAAAAGTGAGTCATCTAGACGCCTTTGTAAATAATGCCGGCACATTTGAAGAAGAATGGGGTACGATGCCAAGCGATTTATCTCCGAAAGATTTACGTCGTACTTTTGATGTGAATTTCTTCGGGCCATTTTTGCTTCTGAGAGGTGTTACCCCCTTAATCAGGAAGAGCGACGCAGGACGGATTGTAAATATTTCTAGTGATATGGGCTCTCTCGAGGGAATAAATGATCCTGACTCTATAGTTTATAATGTTATGGGTCCGGCTTATCAAGCCTCAAAGGTGGCATTAAATTCGCTGACAGCATTGTTTGCAAAGGAGCTTAAAGATACTTCATGTAAAGTGAATTCAGCTTCTCCAGGATGGTGTAGAACCGACATGGGTACAGAAGATGCGCCCTTGAGTGTAGAGCAAGGTGCAGATACCCCTGTTTGGTTGGCTACACTAGATAAGGATGGTCCCACAGGAAAGTTTTTCTCATCTACTCGAAGTCGGGGTGCTATGGAATGGTGAGGCAGTTGCCCTCAATTTCGCGAGGATTCCGAGATATACTAAAACCTTACAATGACAAAGTGCAGGAAGGATAAAAATGAAATTTGGAGCGATAATTTTTGCAACTGATAAAAGTATTCAACCCATTGAGTTAGCTACTGAAATTGAAGGACGAGGCTTGGATTCCTTTTTTGTTCCAGAGCATACCCATATACCTACTGATACTAGCTCTCCGTTTTTCCCCGATGGAAAAGTACCCGACATGTACTTGCGCACCTATGACCCCTTCGTTGTACTGGGTGCCTGTGCTGCAGTAACAGAAAAGATTAATCTGGGTACAGGAATTTGTTTGGTCTCGCAAAGACATCCAATAACGTTGGCTAAAGAGGTGGCCACAATAGATAGATTGTCTAATGGTCGTTTTATATTCGGTATAGGCGCAGGTTGGAATCAACCCGAAGTAGAGAACCATGGTGTGCCCTTCGCAAAGCGATGGGCGGTTACTAGGGAAAGAATATTGGCGATGAAACAGATATGGACTGAAGAAGAGCCAGAGTTTCACGGGGATTATGTCAATTTTGATAAGATGTGGTCTTATCCCAAACCGATCCAAAAAGGTGGGCCTCCTATATGGATTGGTTCTAATTCGAAATATGTCCCTGATCGGATCGCGGAATATGCAGATGGGTGGATTCCCATAGGGGGAAGACCAGGAGGGGGAACCGTGGAAGGTGTAAAAGAGGCTTGTAGCAAACGAGGTAGAAACTACGAGGACCTCACCTTAGCCTATTTTATGGCTCCTCTTGAAGAAAAACTGATACGCAATCATATGGAGGAGGGCTATTCTCATTTTGTCTTCGCACTGCCCTCTGAAGGTCGAGACCAAGTACTTCCCGTTCTCGACACTATTGAAAAGATCGCAAATAATATTCGTTCTTAGCAATTTTAATTAGGAGGCTATACAGTGTTACCCGTAGGTTACTTTCCTTGTACTCAAGACCCACCCGATGGGAAAAATATTGCTAGAGTGATAGATGAGTTGGTTGAGCAAGCCGAGTTATGCGAAGAGACTGGATTCGACGGGTTCTACTTCACCGAGCATCACCAACAAGAGGATGGCTATTTGCCTTCTCCTGTTCTTCTGTCAGGCATGGTGGGGATGAGAACAAAAAGAATAAAGGTCGGTACCTGTGTTCTCCTTTCACCGTTATACCATCCCATACGACTGGCGGAAGACATAGCGGTAGTTGATCAGGCGACTAAAGGTAGAATGGTAGCTGCGATGGGGATAGGCTACCAACCCAGTGATTTCGATGCGTTTGGTGTGTCTATTAAGGAAAGGGCTCTGAGGACTGAAGAGAGTGTGGAAATTCTGAAAAAGGCTTGGACGGGAGAGAGTTTTTCCTACGATAGTAGGTTTCATAATATTAACGACGTGAGAGTGACACCAGCGGCCTATCAAGAGGGTGGGCCGCCTATCTGGCTCGCTGGATGGGTTCCGGCAGGTCTGAAAAGAGCGGGGAAGATGGGGGACGGTTGGATTGCAGATCCTATCCAATCTCTTAGTGTTATTAAGGACTATGCTTCTCAATATAGGGAAGAGGCTAGGAAAAATGGTAAGAAACCGTTCGTAGTGCTCATGCGTGACTGTGTGATTGGCGACAATTGGGAGACCTGTGTTGCGAAGAGCGAGCCCACGATGACAACCCACAGATGGTATTATCACTATGGAGCTTATGTACAGGATGATTATATTAAAGATATAAGGTCACCGGAAGAATTGACCTTTGATGTGACTGCCAAGCAGAGATTGATCGCTGGTTCGCCAGACCAATGTCTTGAACAACTACAAATGTGGAAAGAAGAGGTTGAGCCAGACTACGTCATGCTGAGAATGAAGCAACCTGGAGGCCCCCCTCAAAGTGAGGCGTTGGCAGATATTAAAATGTTTGGAGAACGTGTAATTAAATATTTGTAGGCTTGTGGGCATACTTTTTTACTGGAAACTAAAAATATGGATTACTTTGAAGATAACTCTTTGTCGATCGGTGTTACCCCTTTAGTAAAACTAAATAGAGTAGTTAGGAGCGACAGAACACTGGTGCTTGCGAAAATTGAGGGTAGAAACCCTGCTTACTCGGTTAAGTGTCGTATAGGGGCTTCCATGATCTGGGCCGCTGAAAAAAGTGGAGACTTAAAGCCGGGGATCGAGGTGGTAGAACCTACCAGCGGCAATACCGGTATAGCGTTAGCGTTTGTTTGTGCGGCGAAGGGCTATAAGCTTACCCTCACGATGCCAGACAGTATGAGTCTTGAAAGAAGAAAAGTACTAAAGGCTTTCGGGGCCAACTTAGTGCTTACGCCAGGTGCTAAGGGGATGAAAGGGGCAATAAATAAAGCCGAACAATTGGTATCAGAAAATCCAGGCAAGTACTACATGCCACAACAATTCTCTAATCCGGCTAATCCTTCTATTCACGAGGAGACCACCGGTCCAGAAATTTGGAAGCAAACAGATGGTAAGGTAGATGTGTTGGTGTCAGGGGTTGGGACAGGCGGTACTATCACTGGGGTGACCAGATTTCTGAAAGAAAAATGTGGAAGGCCAATAGTTTCAGTAGCAGTAGAGCCTTTTGATAGTTCTGTTATAAGCCAAACCTTAGCGGGGGAACCAGTGGAGCCTGCTCCGCATAAAATTCAAGGGATTGGAGCGGGCTTTGTCCCTGTCAATCTTGACTTGAAACTCGTTGATAGAGTAGAGCGAGTCAGTAACGAGGACGCAATCAGCATGGGTCGTCGTTTAGCGACGGAAGAAGGTATTTTTGCTGGCATTTCCTGTGGGGCGGCTGCTGAGGCAGCCGCTAGACTTTCTAACGAGGAGGAGTTTGCCGGGAAAACTATTGTAGTGATTTTGCCCGATGCGGGGGAACGATATCTTTCCAGTGCTATGTTCGACCATTTAGAAAGTTAATCCTTTCTCTATCCGGTATTGTTCTTAAACCCCAGGAAGATATTTCGTTCGCCGCGCCTAACGAGGAGTAAGGCATACTCGGCCACAATCTCATCTCTTAGTAAATTGATGCATTGATTTGGATCCTTTGCAGGCTGATTGTTTATTTGTACAATGATATCTCCAGGTTCTAGTCCAGCTTTGTCAGCAGCTCCTTCAACTTTAACTTTAGAGACTAGTACGCCCGACTGTTTTTCATCAATTCTCAATCGATTTCTAAAAGCTGGAGTTATTTCAGATAGCTCTATCCCGAGATCACCATCAGCCATGTTTCTTGAAATTCTTGTTCCGTCTTGTTCTCCTAATCTAGCTTGTTCTTCCAGGGTAACTAATAGAGTTTTATCAATACTGTTTCTAACTAGCTCTAGTTTATAAGCTACACCCGGTTTAGATTTTGCCACTAATCTGCTCAGATCATCTGGGGAACTTACAGATTGTTCGTCGAATGCCGTTACGACATCGCCAGCTTTGAGGCCAGCTAGTTGAGCAGGAGTCTTATCTTGAACTTGTGTTATGAGGACACCGTTGCTGTTTTTTAGTTTTAGCGCTTTGGTAAGGTCTTGATTTAACGCTTGCATATTGATTCCGAGATAGCCTCTTTTGACATATTTAAAAGTTCTTAAATCTTCTATGATGCGGTTGGCATCATTAGAGGGGATTGCGAATCCTATCCCGATATTGCCGCCGGTAGGGGAATAGATGGCTGTACTGACTGCTATTACCTTTCCATCCATATTCAAAACCGGTCCTCCAGAGTTCCCGCTGTTGATGGGAGCGTCTATTTGGAGGAAGTTATCATAACGGCCCATTTTCAAATCACGACTTTTGGCAGAAATAATACCGGAGGTGGCGGTTCCCGTCAGCCCAAATGGACTACCAATGGCCAAAACAGAATCTCCAATACGGATAGCGTTTGAGTCTCCGAACTCAATGTGAGGTAAGTTGCTTCCTTCTACTTGGAGCACAGCCAGATCAGAACTTTTATCTAAACCAATTAATTTGGCTTTTTTTGTTTGAGAATTCGAGAATTTCACAGAAATAGTATCAGCTCCAGCTATTACATGGGCGTTCGTTACAATGAGGCCGTCAGCGCTGATCAGGAATCCGGAACCTATACCCATGCCTGGTGCTCTTCTGTTAGGGGAATGCTCTTGACCAAAGTGTGGATTGTATCCCCTGTATCTTCTCTTTTGGTTAAAAGCGTCGTAGGAGGGTATTCCAGATTGATAGCCGTCGCGTTTAGTTTGAATTTGCACTACGGCTTTACTACTTTCCTCAACAATATCCGCTAAACTTCCAGGGTTTGCGTAGGTGTTTGAAACACCAGATAAAAGGATGAAAATCCAGCAAGACATGTGTTTTGAAGTTATTTTACAGTATTCAAACAGTTCAAAAAGGGATGTGTTCTTTGGCATAACATCAAACTCCTATTAAAAGTGGCAGAGCTCAAAGAGCTCTGCCATTGGGTGTGCCACCCGCTAATTGGGTGGCCTGGGGGATTGAAAACAAATATACATAAGCTACGATTACTTCTAGGTGAATGGATTATTAAAAATTTGTAATGTAAGGACCCTTTTTGCCGAAATGATTGTGAGCTAAGGTTAATTTTTTGTGATTGGTATGACAGCGAATGAAAATACTAGTAGTTGAGGATGACGTGGAAACCCTAGAATTTGTAAAAAAAGGGTTTTGTGAGGAAGGGCATTCAGTTGATTCCTGTGCTAATGGCCAGGAAGGGTTGCTTATGGCTAGCACTTCCGATTACGACTTGATAGTTCTAGATAGAATGCTACCGGGCCTGGATGGGCTGAGTGTCGTCCGAACCTTACGGGCAAATAGTAGCCTGGTTCCCATATTAATTTTAAGCGCCTTGAGTGAGGTGGATCAGAGAGTCGAAGGGTTAGAGGCGGGGTGTGATGATTATTTAATTAAGCCCTTTGCTTTTAGTGAACTAAAGGCAAGATGTAATATTCTGATGAAGCGCCCAAAGGCATCCGATCAAATCACTTTATTAGAGACTGCTAGTCTTAAAATGGATCTGGTCAATCGTAAGGTGACTCGCGGTGAGACTGAAATAGATCTGAAACCTAGAGAATTTAGATTATTGGAATTTTTGTTGCGTCATGCTGGCGAGGTGGTGACTCGAACGATGTTGCTAGAACATGTTTGGGATTACCATTTTGATCCTCAAACTAATGTAATAGATGTGCATGTTAGTCGACTAAGAAATAAATTAGATAAAGACTTTTCAAATCAACTATTAGAGACGGTCAGGGGTGCTGGCTATCGTTTATCAAAGGACTAAATCGGTTGGTGAAGACATTTAGAAAATTATCTCGCACATTGACGTTCAGGCTCACCCTGTACTTTAGTTTTTTCTTGGGCGTCTCCCTGAGCTTATTGGCCTTATTTTTTTATTGGACATCCATTGGTCTTTTAGTAAGGGAGACTGACGCAGCGCTTACTGCAGAAATTAATTCCTTGGCTGAACAATACAATGAAAGGGGTTTGGACAGACTGGCTAATGTAATTAGATTCCGAATCAAGCAAGAAGAGAATCGTAAAACAGATATGGTTTATGCCTTAGCAAATCGTAGCGGTCGAGTTGTTGTGGGCAATTTAGCTGATTGGCCAAAGTTTGTTCTGGATTCGAATGGAAGAACAGAGTTTGGTCATCAATACCAAGGCAAATTAACGAAGACCAGGGCTAGGGTTTTTCGGCTCCAGGCGGGAGCGACCTTATTGGTTGGGAGAAACATTGAGCAGATAGAGAAGCTTAGAACTACATTTGCTAGATCTATCTATGGGGCTATCCTTCTGACGGTGATGTTAGCGATTGTTAGTGCGGTGTTTTTAGGCAGAAAAATGTTTGCTCGCATAGAAAGTTTTACTTCTGTGACTAAAGCTATAATGGAAGGAAAGTTGGATAAGAGAGTGGGGGTGACTGGATCTTTAGATGAATTCGATGTTTTAGCAGCGCATTTAAACTCCATGCTCGATAGATTAGAAAATTTGGTATCCGGCGTACGCCACGTTTCTGACAACATTGCGCATGATATGCGGACACCTCTTACTCGTCTTAGGAATAAGATAGAAGGTGTGGCAAGGCTATCAGAACGTGAAACCAAATCTGATTTAGAGGAGTGCGTTGCGGAAGCTGATCATATTTTAAAGATGTTCTCATCTTTGCTTCGGATAGCTCGAATTGAATCTGGTAGTTATGGGGGGACTTTTGAACCAGTAGACTTGAGTGTGGTTGCGACGGACGCCATTGAACTTTATCAAGGTACTGCAGAAGAGAAGGATGTCGTTATTGTTGGTGAAATAGACTCGATTGTTGCATGTCATGGCGACAGAAATCTTTTGTTTCAGCTATTGGCAAACCTGATTGATAACGCTGTCAAGTATACCCAAGTAGGTTCTTCTGTTTCCGTGGTGGTAAAAAAACAAAATGAAGATATTTTCATTATCGTGGCAGACGACGGGCCGGGTGTGAAAGAAGAAGATTATGAGAGGATGGGGGGTAGATTTGTGCGGTTGGATCCCAGCAGAAGTTTGCCTGGAAGCGGCTTGGGATTAAGTTTGGTTAAAGCTGTAGTTGAATTGCACAAAGGTACGATAGCTTTTTCTGATAACAACCCCGGATTGCGCGTTCAGATAGCGTTTCCGCCATCAACTCTACGTTAGGTTATGTAGAGTTGATGGGCTTTCTCCGTTTGTATACAGCTTAGCCTTCTTCGACTTTTTTTACGGCGCTGGAGTAGGGGGCGTTATCTTCTAAAGATTCAGCCTCAAGTTCTATCTCGATAATTCTCAATATTTCGCTTAAGTAGATTTCTCGTCTATTAGCGCGAGATTCAAGCACCTGAGTGGAAGGTTCGTAACCTTCTATTTCGGAGATTTTCAATAAACCTTTCTTTTCTAAAAGTTGTTCTATTGTATCAACTCTGTCCATCAATACGGACGTCTCTCCGGCTAAACCCATTATCATCGACACAAGTTTGTCAACATTTGGATCTTCGAAGAAATAAGGCCTCTCCCCCTTTGCCTTTCTTTTTAGTACTCTATCCACGCTAACTATTTCCAGTTACCATAAATAAACCATTGACCTCCTCCTCCAAAGTCGCCACCTTGGAAGACCTCTGAGCGCTTAACTTTCTCTATTTGGAACGCGCTAGGTATTAGCGTTTCGATTTTTTTACCGAGATCGAACCCCGATTGTTTTGAGAGATTGTCTAAATCGATTTCGTGCGAACGAGACCAGAAAGGCTCATTGTTGTTTCTCGTATCCCAATCAAGCATGAAGGCGTCGAAAGGGCTCATCCCTTTATATGGAGGAGTTTCAGCATGAATCATCACTCCGTTTTTTCTGAGGACCCTATGGCATTCACTAATAATGTTTTTGATTGCTTTTCCTGAAGTTTCATGGAGGAGTATATGGGATACCACTAGGTCGAAGTGTCCATCCGGAAAATCAAGTTTCTCGGCGTTTTGTTGAGAAAAATGAATCGGAGCCTCCATATCTTGAGCTCTCGCATGCGCGTAACGAAGCATAGGTGCTGCCACATCTACTGCGTGCACCTCAGCATTTTTGAATGCCTTGCAGTAGGGAACCGTGCTATGACCCACAGAGCATCCTAAATCGAGGATCCTAAGAGGTTTGAAATCAGGGTGGTTTTCCTTCAACCACAGTACTATGCTTGCTCCCATATCATCATTGAAAGGCCCCATTTGTCCCATAGCATAGATGTGCACTGCTCTATCATAAACCATGCCTGGGGACGCGTCATTTTCGCTAAACTCGGAGTGATAGCCTCCGGGTTGACAATGGATGTCAACAGCCTTGTGGTAACGGGGAACCTCGAGGTTCTCATCCAGTTTTAAACTGCCTTGATTCGATTCGCCGTTACTTAAGTGAATTTCCTCATTTAATGCTGTAAATCGCTTCTCAACAGGGATTTGGCAGGCAGACCACATCATTTCTTGGCTGGTCCGGAGAAGTGAACTGAACATTTGGTAGTAGGAATCTTTTACCATTAAATCTCGTACTTCGAATCTGTCTCTAGGCTCTCTGTTTTGACTCTTTTCGAACTTGGGCTTAATAGTCTTTTCATATCGTTCTCTGTTGCCAGCATGAATGTTTTTCACTAAGTATTCTTTATACGATCGAACAAAGTCTTGCCGGGCTTTTTCATCGTGATTAGTAGACGCTAAAAACCTATGATTAGTTTGCTCAGTTACCGATGTGTTTTCGCTCATTATTTGTCACTCCATACCAATTTCAAAAGTACTGATCTGCTACTAGTAGTTCTATGATAGCAGACATGTAACTTCTGTTTAAGAAGCTATTTGGACCATCCCTAAATGGAGTTCAGATAAGTAAAAAAATAAAAAATAGGGTCATATCCATTAATAACTTTCATTCTGTCATTAAATCTCCGAGAATAAGGCCATAAAAACCGGGATAATTAGGAGAAACCGATTGACTCAGAGCTATAGGTTGGGTGTGGACGTTGGGGGCACTTTCACAGATGTGCTCCTTATAAACGAAGACAATGGCGAGCTTTTTTCCGCCAAGGTACCTTCGACTCCTACGGATTCATCCGTAGGGGTGCTCAATGGTATTGATAAAGTATGTCGGGCGGCGAGGATTAACGCTAACGATGTATCAAAGGTCATGCACGGTACTACAGTTGCAACTAACACTGTGCTTACGGGAACCGGTGCTAAGGTGGGCCTAATAGTCACAAAAGGCTATCGCCAAATTTTACAGATAGCTAGATCATTTGTTCCTGGAGGGTTAGGGGCTTGGGTTATTTATAATAAATCGGAACCTATGGCTCCTCTTGAATTGACTGCTGAAGTTGATGAACGGATAGGAAGCGACGGAACAGTCGTCATTCCTTTTAATGAGGATGCATTTGAAAAGGCAGTGAATGAATTAAAAAATGAGGGGATAGAAGCACTCACTATTTGCTTAATCAATTCTTTTGCAAATCAAGAACACGAATTGAAGGCAAAGGTTCTTGCTGAGAACATGTTGCCTGGTGTTCCAGTATCTATATCTTCTGAAGTCATCCCTGAAATGCAGGAATATGAACGAGCTATCACCACAGTGGCGAATTCTTATGTCAGACCAAAAGTGCAGTACTATATCGATAATTTAGCGGCGGAACTCGCGGATAGAATGGGTGATGTCAAGTTGGATATCTTACGTTCCGATGGAGGGTTATCCTCGGCAGTGAATGCCTCAAATTTTCCCGTAAACTTACTGATGAGTGGACCAGCTGGTGGCGTAACTGGTGCTAAGTGGGTTGCGGCGAACGCTGGTTTTAATAATCTGCTGACATTGGACATGGGCGGCACCTCGACAGATGTTGCGTTGATAGAGGGCGGAAATGCACGGCTTCGCAGGGAAACGACGGTGGGAGATGTGACCGTAAAGGCGCCGTCAGTGGATATAAGAACGGTGGGAGCCGGGGGAGGTTCTGTAGTTCATGTACCAGAGCTAACAGGGGCTCTGCGCGTTGGGCCTCAAAGTGCTGGCGCTGAGCCAGGGCCCGCAGGTTATGGAAAGGGAGGCATAGAGCCTACCGTGACCGATGCCAACATTGTACTTGGTTATCTGCCCGCAAGCGCTCAATTGGGAGGAGATCTGAAATTGAGTTTGGATGCTGCGAAAAATGCACTGAAAGAAGTGTCGGATGCTTTAGATTTGAGCGTCGAAAGGGCGGCGGAGGGGGTTTATAACATCGTAAATGAAAATATGTTTGGGGCCTTGAGGCTAGTGTCTGTGGAGCAAGGTTATGATCCTAGGGATTTTGCTTTAATCGCTTTCGGAGGCGCGGGCCCATTACATGCGAATGCTTTGGGTAAGTTAATGGGCTCCTGGCCGGTGATTATTCCGCCTGGGCCGGGGGTGTTGTGTGCATATGGGGATGCAACTACTAGGACAAGGGAGGAAGCATCTCGAACGATGATACGGTCTGTTGAGTCTTTAGAAAGTGAGGAACTAGAGGAGATCTTTTACGATTTGGCTCGTATTGCGTCGCTGCGATTTTCCGAAGATGAACGAGATTCTACCGAGTCGAGTTTTCAAGCAGATCTGAGATATGAAGGCCAAGGCTTAACCTTACCGGTTGAAATAACGATAGAAGACTTAGGCAGCGACTTAGCTTTTTTAAAAGACAAATTCGACTCTGTTCACGAGCAACTGTTTACTTTCTCTCTGACACAAAATGTAGAGATCGTGAATCTTCGAGCTGTTTTGCAAGGTCCACAGCCTCAAGTCAAGCAGGTGGACGATACGCCGACGCTTTCAGACGAGGTAGAGGAGTATGTGACACAACTTATCACCTATGACGGAAAACAAACTAATGCACGATTAATCGATCGAAGTAAATTGCAATCAGGTGCTAGGATAAGTGGACCGGCAATAATTACTGAAATGGATTCCACGACTTTGGTTCTTCCAGGGTTTGATGCGTTGGTAGATAGTTATTTAAATATTTTGATCAATCCGAGTGAGGATTAAAGATGGTTGCGCAACTGATTGAAGACAATAACGAACCTTTGAGACAGCAGCCGGTAGATTCGGTTACGCTAGATATAATTGAAAATGCGTTAAAAAACGCTCGATACGAGATGGATGCTGTTTTGTTTCGTACTGCTATGTCGCCTGGAATCAGAGAGCAGCATGATGAGTTTCCTATGATTGCTAATCGTGACGGTAAAATGGTAGTGGGGCAGTTTGGTTCGTTTATTCACGGTTTTATGAACAGCTACAGTGGAACCATAGAAGAAGGCGATGTGTTTTTAACGACAGACCCTTATTCTTGTGATGGCGCTATCAGCCACGCCAATGATTGGCTAGTCCTCATTCCAATATATAAGGAAAAGCGCCTGATAGGTTGGTCTGCAATGTTCGGGCACATGACAGATATAGGGGGCAAAGTACCAGGAAGTTTACCCACCGATGCGAGACAAATTTTTGAGGAAGGCATTGTGATACCGCCGACAAAAATATACAAGCGCGGTCAACTACAAGAAGATATTTTGAATCTAATTCTGCACAATTGTAGGTTGCCTCATTGGAACCGTAGTGATTTTAATGCAATCGTTGCAGCCTGTAGGACTGCAGAAAAGAGATGTGTTGAGCTGAGTGGAAGATTCGGGGACGATGTTTTCTTTTCGGCGATGGACGAGTTGCTAGCTAGAAATAAAAGAGCGATGCGCCAGCTTATTACCAACTCGATTCCAGAGTCTAAAACATATTTTGAAGACTATATATGTGACGACGGAATGGGATATGGTCCGTATAAACTGGCGTGTACCATGTGGAGGGAAGGAGACAAAGTAATATTCGATTTCGAGGGCACAGACCCTCAGTCGATAGGTTCAATAAATTTCTACCTGAATGAAGAGATGTTCAAAATGTTTTGCGGTGTGTTTATGATTATGGTTTTTGATCCGCAAATTATGTTCAATGACGGATTTTATGAGTTGATGGAAGTAAGAATTCCGGAAGGCTCACTTCTAAAACCCAAGTACCCGGCAGCGCTCTCTTGTCGAACCCATGCGTTGGGGAGGGTGTTTGACATCATAGGAGGCTTGTTGGGTCAAGGAGCGCCGGACTTGATGTGTGCAGCTGGTTTTTCTGACAGCCCCCATTTTATGTACTCAGGCTATGATTCAGAAGGGAAATGGTATCAGCTTTATCAAATTGGTTTTGGTGGCATACCTGGCAGACCGATGGGTGACGGTGCGGACGGTCATTCGCTTTGGCCTAGTTTTACAAATGTGCCAAATGAGTTTTTGGAAAGCTATTTTCCTTTACGCATCGAAATTTATGAGACTATTCCCGATTCTGGGGGCGCTGGTTTGAATAGGGGCGGTAATGGTGTCCGAGTAGGATATAAATTCCTAGAAAAGGGAGAGATATCGATCCATGATGATAGATGGCTTACTTATCCATGGGGGGTAAATGGAGGGAAACCTGGGAGAAGAAGCCGGAAATTAATAAAGCGTATCTCAGGAGATGAAGAACTAATTCCATCAAAATGTGACCGTTTGCCCGTAGAGAAAGGAGACCTGCTCTTATTTGAAACTTGGGGCGGAGGCGGTTGGGGAAATCCACTAGATAGAACAGAAGACAAAATTCTTCTCGATGTGAAGAGGGGTTTGGTCACTGTTGAGGGAGCAAGACAATATGGCTTGGTTATAGGAGCAGATGGAAAAATAAACGCCCGAGTTACAAAAGAACTTAGAACCTCAATGAGAGAGTCATGCGAAAAACTAGATCTTTTTGATAAGGGTGGAGATTTGGCTTCTATAAAGAAGCGTTCTTTGGAGGAAACTGGGTTTGAGCCTCCCAAAGATCCTAGCACTAGGTAGGAAATGTCGCTAATTCAAAGTTTTTAGAGAAGTCCACTCAAAATTATAGGATATGGGGAATACATAATGAAAAAAGCACAATCGGTTTTAGAACAGCTTGAGAAAGCCGTTACTATAGGTTCTGTTCTGACTGACTCCAAGAGCCGAGAGTTTTATTCAACAGATTTGAGCTGCACCAGTGGGGAGATCGCTGATTTGGTGTTGCAGCCGGGAAATGCTCAAGAACTAGCTGATTCTATTAAGGTAGTGACCGACGCCGGTATGAATATTGTTCCTCGAGGCGGAGGGATGTCCTACACCCAAGGTTATCAGCCAGAGAAAAAAGAAAGCGTCTTGATAGATATGCGCTCAATGGACCGAGTTTTAGAAATCAACAGTGAGGATATGTATGTCACAGTAGAGGCTGGTTGCACTTGGAAGAAACTGTACGAGGCTCTAGCGGAGCAAGATTTAAGGACTCCCTATTTTGGACCCTTGTCTGGAATGTATGCAACAGTGGGCGGGACGATTTCTCAAAACAGTTTGTTTCTGGGCTCTGGTACTTATAACACGGCTGCAGAAAGTGTTTTAGGAGTTAAGGTGGCGCTTGCGAATGGGGCCTTACTTCAAACTGGCTCAGCTGCACATAAAAACGGCTCGCCTTTTTGGCGTCATTTTGGACCAGATTTAACTGGTTTATTTACTGCCGATACGGGTGCTTTTGGTGTCAAAGCGGAGATTACTCTTCGACTTATAGAGGCTCCTGCAGTGACTTTGTTTATGTCTTTTTCGTTTCCAACGTTGGACGCTATGCTTAAGACTCAAACGATATTGGCTAGGAAAAGGATTTGCGCGGAGTGCTACGGTTTCGATCCCTATTACAATGAAAGTTTTGAGAATTTAGGCTTCACTTTTGGAGAAGGTTTAGCGGTTCTTCGAGATGTAGCGGTGAAAGAAGGAGGAATTAAAGGTCTGTGGAGTTCCTTCAAGGTGGCGACGAGCGGAAAGACCTTCCTAAAGAAAGTGAATTATTCACTGCATATGACTTTTGATAGCTATGATAGAGATGTTGCCTACAAAGGCTTGGAAACGGCTAGGAAAGTATGTCTTGAGCAAGGTGGTACCGAAATAGACAATACCTTACCAACGGTATTTAGAGCTCAGCCATTCGGCGGGGTCAGAACTGTATTACTGGGTGCTGAAGGCGAACTGTGGCTACCGATACATGGTTTTATGCCTTTATCCAAAGCAGTAGAAATCGGAAGACTCACGGAAGAATTTTTTGAAAAACATAGGAGTACGATGCAAGAGCTGAATATACATAGCTCTTATCTCACCTGTTTTTCTGGGACTGAGTTTGTAATAGAGCCTAGTATTTATTGGCATGATGAACTTGGTGATTTCCGCTTGAGTTTGATTGAAGAAGAGTTCGCAGAGAAGTGGGCAAAAATACCAGCTGATGAAGAAAAAAGGGCGGTGGCCTTGAAGTTGCGGGAAGGCCTGAGAGATCTCTATGATAAAAACGGCTGCTGTCATTTGCAATTGGGTAAATATTACCCTTTTCAGGAGATGATGGACGAACCCCTCAGAGAATTGTTAAATGGTGTGAAAGACGTGGTAGACCCTCAGCGTGTGATCAATCCTGGAACATTAGGCCTGAGGTAGAGAGGGTGACTCGTAGGGTATCGATCGTTAATCAGATAATTTGTTTTGGCCAATGTTAGAGCATTCTAAAAATGCGTTTAGAGGGTATCCTGAAAATGCGCTCTCTTTCTTGAAAGAAATAGAACGGAACAATAATCGACCTTGGTTTCAAGAAAATAAAAGTCGCTATGAAGACTTAATAAGAACGCCCTCGTTGGATTTTATAGAAGCAATGGGGGCACGCATTGAGAAAAAGCTTTCCCCTCACTTTTTGGCTGTTAGGAAGAAAGTAGGAGGCTCCTTGATGCGAGTGTATAGAGATACTCGTTTTTCAAAGGATAAAACCCCCTACAAAACCAATGTAGGGATTCAGTTTCGGCATGTTCAAGGCAAAGATGTCCATGCGCCTGGTTTTTATGTGCATTTGGAACCAGGTAATTGTTTTCTTGGTGCAGGAATTTGGCGTCCCGAGTCAAAATCCCTACTTAGGATTAGAGAATTTATTGCGGACAATCCTAACGCATGGAGAAGCGCTCTTAGTGTAAGGGGGTTTAAAAAAAATTGGCGCCTCATTGGGGATAGTCTTGTCAGACCACCCAAAGGTTTTGACAAAGATCACCCTTTAATAGCTGATTTAAAGAGAAAGAGTTTTATTGCTCGTTATAGTTTTCCTGATAAGCATATCTACAACTCTGACTTTTGCGATTTTTCCATTAAATATTTTTCGCAGGCAGAGGAGTTGATGGATTGTTTGTGTTTTGCCATTGCAGTGAATTACTAAATTATCTGACCCAAGGTAGTGATATCAATCATCGTGGCGCTGATATTGCCCTCCTCTAGAACGGCGACATCGGTATTTAAGCTATTATCTATTGATGCTTTTGCAAGTCCAAATTTATACTCTTGTTCAGCCTGTTCTTGAAAACATTGTCCGTAAAAAGTTTTACTGAGGGTGGTTCTGCAGATTGTGATGTCACTTTTGGCGACATAAGGAAAGTTGATATTCCATGTGATGGGATGCTCAGAGTCTTGGTTGCTATATTGTTGCCAAATCATTTCGCAATTAATTGGGATGGTTCTCTCAACGAAGACCTCAGTTTCCTTAGGGAACTTTCTGTTTTTATCCCAATAGAGAAAGTCTGAAGGCACTAGTTCCTGGGATAGGGCGATTCCAGGTATTCCAGCAATATTTCCTTCCAAGCATGCGCCTATGGTGCCTGAGGCTAAAGAGAAACCTAAGCCAATATTCTTTCCAATATTGATTCCAGAGATGACTAAATCAGGTTTCTTCGGCATTAAATTGTGAATTGCGAGGTTAACACAATCTGCCGGAGTGCCACTGATTGCCCAGCCCTCGCACTCAGCGATCCGAATACTCTCCGCCTTTATCGGTCCATGCCGGGTCATCGACTTGCCTTTCCAGCTGTGCTCTGTTGCTGGCACTGCAACTACCAAGTTGCAAAACTTTTTCAATGATCTGATCGCAAGCTCCAAAAACGGAGAATCGATACTATCGTCATTTGTAATGAGTACGGTTTTAGTTTGGCTCAAAATCTACTCCTTTGCGTTAAGCTCTTTTGTGAAGAGGTGCTTACAAGCGTGGTTAAGTTCAATCAGAGGTATTCAAATGTTTTTATAAGAGCGGCTTGGCCACGGAATTCTAAATTAGGCCCAAGTAAGTTCCAAATCGTGGTATCTCCAATTTTAAGCCGTTTACCTGTTTTGGTTATCCTTGTCCCAGAATATCCTTTCGCATATCCAGTTTTTTTAATCTCTTTCATCATTTTTAATCTGTCTTCTTGCTGCTTTACCTCCGCCGAAAAGCGACTTGGAAGTTTGATCAGCTCTTCCCAATTGTACTCAAAAATTTCTAGAGCTAATAAGTTTCCATAACAGAAAATTGGATCGGATTGGGTGTCATGAACTAGTAGAGGACGGTTTAGGTGAAAAAGAGCCTCAGCGGGCGAGGAAAATTTATTTTTGCAATCAACAACAGATTCCCCAGTAAAATGCTCGTAACTTGCAATAGCAATCTCGGCAATATCATTTCGCCAATTATTTTCCAAAGAGGGGAACTCATTCCTACTTAACATTTAAAGATGTCTTTTGTGAGCTTTAATTATTGATAGTCTAATAGTTTCAGTAGATTGTGCTCCTGAAAAAAGATAGTGTCCATTATAGAGAAAGGCTGGCACCCCCATTATGCCGAGATCGCTAACTTGTTCTTCAAGCGCCTCTACTCGAGAGTTCAGTTCAGGGTCAATAAGAATGTTTTCTGCTTCTGAGCGCTGCAATCCAGACTTTGCTGCGATATCCAGTAGGTTATTCGCCTCGCCAATATCGACCCCTAAAATAAAGTAGGCCTCGAATAACTTGCTCACAATGAGATTTTGTAACTTCGGGCTGTTCGCAGATAGGATTAACTTGTGGGCATCTCGCGTGTTAGGTACTTTTTTAATGGCTTCGAGGTTGAGTTCCAATTCGTCAGCCTCGGCGTTTATGAGAATCTGCCTGTAAATCTTTTTTGCTGTGGACGTTGAGCCAAATTTAATCCTTAAATAGTCAGCGCGGTCCATTCCGTTTTTCGGCAAAGAAGGATTCAGCTCGAAGGGGTTCCACTCCACTCGTAGGCTTATTTCTGGTTCGATTTCTTTTAAAGCCAAACCCAGCCGAGCTTTTCCAATATAACACCAGGGGCAAATTGGATCTGAAACCACCGTCAATGTAGCCTCTCTGGGCATTGTTTACCTCCTAATTATTCCTGTCTGAGTGTAGTTAAGAAAGGTTATAGTTTACCAAGATAGTGATATAGAACATACTCTATTTAAGTTTTGCAATTTTATTAAAGAATAATTGATGAAGATAAAAATTGGCCTCCTCCTCTGTGATCATGTGCCTGAGGGGCTCCTTGCTAGTTTTGGGGATTACCCCGAAATGTACCAGAGAGCATTTAATGGTCTGGGGTTTCAAATTAGTTGGATAGTATACGATGCCTGTAAGACAGAGTTGCCAAACACTACGGGAGAAGTAGATGGTTTTATAATCAGCGGGAGCAGGTTCTCTGTCAACGATAACGAGAAGTGGATAACGAGCTTGATTAGCTTCGTGAGTTGGTTAAATCAAGAGAAGATTCCCACAGTCGGAATATGCTTTGGACACCAGCTTATTGCCAAAGCTCTCGGTGGCGTTGTAGAAAAGTCGGGTTCTGGGTGGGGAGTAGGCTGTAAGACGTTTTTGGTTGACGGAAAAAGAGACTGGATGAAGGGAAGTAAAGTAGAGCTTGTTGTCCCCGCCTTTCACCAGGAACAAATAACTCGTCTGCCAATCGGAGGGAGGTTGCTTGGTAGTGCCAATTATTGCACTAATTTCTTGATGGAGTGCAATGATCAAATGTTAGGGATACAAGGCCATCCAGAATTTAGGAAAGAATATATATCCGCTTTGCTGGAGGAAAGGCTGGCCGTACTGTCCGATGCGGTCTCTTCCGACGCCGAAAAGTCGTTAAAATTGTGCGCCGACAATACCCTTATAAAAACTTGGATTCTTGAGTTTATAAGAATGCGTTCTCAACTCCTTTAGTATCTAAAAATGCGGCATAATTTCTGCCGCTACTTGGTCTACAACCTCACGTGTAGGTCTTATCGGTTGAATGGCAACCTGATCTACGCCCGCCTCACGCATTTGCTTGATCATTTCCAAAACCTCACTCTTAGTTCCCGTAAGAGTAGTGGCTTGAATAATTTTCTTTGTCATCAACGCTTCATGTTCATCTCTGAGATGCTGTAAATAACCGGAATAAAGCTTTAGATGTCGTGTTTCAACGGGTTCATTGGGCTCTTTGTAAACCCCGGTGAATCCAACCAGTTCCTCTCGTAATTCTTCTGGGAGTAGATCTGGGTTTTGATGGCAAGACAGGGCAAAAATATTGCTGCTCGATGCGACCATTGGTCCGACTGCTTCTCTCACTTCTCTAGTTTCAATATCGTTACTTGTTGAGGTTAGATAAAAAGCTGTCATCGACAGCACATAAACGTCGTCTGGGTTTTTACCCGCTTCTTCAGCACCTTGTCGTACATTATCGACCATCCATTTGACCAGAGTAGGATGAACTGCGCCAAATAGAATTACACCGTCGGCTATTCTTCCAGCCATTCTAGCGACCTTTGGACCGCTGGCCGCGATATAAATTGGTATTTCTTCCTTGATATTGTAGTAATTAAGATCAGGATTTAGAAATTTAATTTTACGGTGTCGGTCACCTTCGGAATAGTCTACTATTTCCCCATTAAATAATCCCTTACACACTCTAATATGGTCTTCTAATTCAGCAACCTTAGCCGCGGGCATTCCCATGGTCCTTCTAGTGGTATTACCAGTTCCGATCCCCATAACTACTCGACCTGGTGCGAGAGAGTTAATGGTGGCCATTCCACAGGCAGAGAGTGGCGCAATTCGAGACTTCGGATTAGTTACTCCAGGCCCTAGAATGATTTTATCTGTTCTGTCAGCACAGAGCGCCAAGGACGCATATACTTCACTCCCAAGCATTTGCGAATCATAAAGCCAAGCATGCGAAAACCCTTTATCCTCAGCGTACTTTACATCACCATGAATATGTACATCCCCCATAAATACAAATCCAAAATCCATAAGTCCTCTCCGTATAGTTAGTTCTGATTACTCGGCTAGAATAATACCTTAAACATTCGGTTAAACCGAGGCTTAAGTTGTTAATTGTTGTGTTATCCAACTGCCTATATCGATTAGTTCTTCGGCAATGACGTTATGGCCAGTCGGGTAAGTTTTGTATTCTACCTCGTATCCCATTCCCATGAGGTTGCGATAAGCCCTTTCTCCCATCGATTCGAGAACCATCTCATCTTCTTTTCCATGGCAGATCAAAACAGGGATTTCCGCATTACTTGTATGCGGCTTAATGGTTTCCGAAGTAGGGAAATAACTAGATATGCTTATCAGTCCGCAAAGCTTCTTTGGATAGGTTAAGGCAGTCTCAATGGCTACGACTCCACCTTGCGAGAAACCTGCGATAATAATTTTCTCTGTTGGCACGCCTTTGTCTTCAGCCTCACTGATAAGCGTTTTAATTCTTGATGCGGACTTTCGTATTCCGTTCTCATCAATCTTCGCATCTCGATCGAGTGCGTATATGTCATACCACGCTGGCATCACGAAATTATTATTGATTGTCACGGGTATAGAGGGCGCATGTGGGAAGATGTACCATATCGACAAAGAGGGCTCGATTTTTAGAAAAGGAACGACTGACTCAAAGTCATGTCCGTTCGCTCCTAGCCCGTGTAGCCAGATGACACAGCCCTTTGGAGGGGTTTCTGGAAAGATTTCGACGCAGCCTTTTGATTCCATCATAATTCTCTGGGTAAATGTGAAGGTTTAGCTTACCATTGGGTTGTTGTGAGGATAGCTTAAATGAAGGTTCTTGGGTATCTGATTTATATTTTTAGAGAGTGTGATTGCAAAAATCCTCGAGGTTCTGCTTGGACGAGAGGGTTATAAGGAGGTTATTTTGAATTTTGATAAAAAAGTAAGTCTTATAACGGGGGCAGGCTCAGGTATCGGTCGCCAGCTGGCAATAGAATTGGAGAAGCTCGGCTCGATAGTTGTTCTGTCGGATGTGAATGAGAGTGGGCTCGAGGAGACTGCGAAACTTATCAATTGTGAAGACGAAGAACGCTTATCTGTCGTAGATGTCACTGATTATGATAAGGTAAAAAGTTTCATTGAAAATGCAGCTCAGAAGTTCGGTCGAATCGATTATTTATTCAATAACGCGGGTATAGCGATCGCCGCTGATGCGAGAGATTATGAAGTAAGTCATTGGAAGGCGGTTGTGGATGTAAACTTGATGGGGGTGATTCACGGATGCGATGTAGCCTATAAAATAATGGCAAAACAAGGTAACGGTCATATTGTCAATATTGCCTCATTATCCGGACTAGTACCTTTTCCGACTAACGCGCCGTATGCTGCAACTAAACATGCGGTTGTAGGACTTTCGACAAGTTTGAGGGTGGAGGGAGAGGCTTTGGGTGTGAAAGTGAGTGCGGTTTGTCCTGGATTTATTGAGTCAAACATCTACTCAGCTACAGAGTCCATTAATCTAGATAGAGAAAGTTTTCTTAATGCAGACCTACCTTTTAAAAAGGTGCCCACCGATATCGCAGCAGGCGAGATACTAAAAGGAGTGCTCAAAAATAAGAGCCTAATAGTGTTTCCTGGATATGCGGTTTTGGCGTGGCTTCTTTACAGGGTAAGTTCCTTTTTTCAGAGGAAGATAAGTAGAGACTTGATAAGCCAGTTTCGTAGAATGCGGAAATCTTAAATTTGTCATGAGTGAGGAAAGCCCTGTACTCAAGTTTCCGCACTATTTCGCGGTGCGGAAAAAGACGATCCTAGGGGATATTTTCTTTGTAGTCCAGATAGTTGCTGCTGTTTGGTTCGGATTTGCACAAGTAGGGACATTGCTGGTGTCCGTGGAGGGGGCAAGTATAACTTGGATGGGGTTTTGGTTTGCATTTGTGATGATGAACTTAGGTCTGGCGATTGGTGCGTCAAGAAAAGTGACCGATCGTGTGATAAAACAGGCTGTAGCGAATTACTTTACCTGGACCCTAGTGATAGGGCTTGCTTTTTTCACTTTGCTAATGCAAGGAGCTTCGTGGAATTTCATAGATAGCCTAACCAGCATAATAACCGGCGTAGGGATTTTTGGATTGATTGTCTATGCGCGTACATCAGGTTTAGAAATATTTGAT
>TARA_B100000674_G_scaffold14710_1_pt1 | contig 26533 bp, 24 predicted proteins | sample TARA_B100000674 | Tara Oceans TARA_B100000674 (sample SAMEA2622759) | marine metagenome | biome: marine biome (ENVO:00000447); feature: surface water layer (ENVO:00002042); material: "saline water (ENVO:00002010), including plankton (ENVO:xxxxxxxx)" | depth 5 m | reverse complement strand
CCCCTGTAAGCCAACGCTTGCAGGGGTGTTGTCGTTTGGGTTTGTGCGCCAAATCCGCACATACCCCCAAAGACGCAGTGCTTTAAGGGATGCGAAACTGTATAAGCATATAATCGAATACCCCGCGCAACTGTCGATTAACGGTCGCACGGGATCTGGGACAAATCACAAAATAAAACCGTGAAGCCAAGATCGGCATCAAACAGCCGGCATCCTTTTACGGTAGAGGCGCATTCTCGGGGAGTGTTAGATGGGGACTGGCTTATTTCGGGTCGTCATGGTTTTGCTATGGGCTCTTGGCGGTATGGTTATCGCCCTTGGGCTGTTTAATGGTGACTATGAGTTGGCCCTTCTGGGGGCTGTCTGTTTCATCGTCCCGATGTTCATTCCGCTCGTTGTCATTGTGCTTAACCGCATGAAGCCATCTTCATCTTCCAAATCAAAGAAACCCAAGCTGGGCACAAAAGGCGCCAAATCACGTGGCGAAGGCGACTGGGCCACCCTTGAGGACCTCAATGGCCGCAAGCTGCTTGATAAAAATCCGGCATTTGTGCTGGGGCGTTGGGGAAATGACAAACGCCTGCTTGGTGCCAATGGTCTTAAACGTGTTCTGACCTTTTCGACCAAACCCGAAGAGTATTACCGCGCCTCGGCCGAACCGAATGCATTGCTGCATACCGGCAACCTGTTTGTCTATGAGCGGTATGGCAGCATCTTTCGCGCCATTCACGAGCGCCGAACCAAGCTTGGTCAGAAACTGATCGTGATTGACCCGCACAAACAGACCGGTGTTGAAACCGAACATTTCAATCCGTTTGATTTCATCCGCCAGCAGGGTGAAGGCCTGATTACCGATACCGGCCTTATTGCCGATACGCTTCTGGCGCCGATGTTTGTCAAGGAACTCGATGAGCAGGAAGTCCGCACCGCAAGGACGCTGTTGCAGGGCTTTATCGTGTTCACGATCCAGCGCAGTGAAAAGGACAACCGAAACCTTGCCGAAGTGCGCCGCAACCTGACCATGCCATCGCACCGGTTCTACAAAATCCTCGAAGAAATGATGAGCATCGAGTCCGCCGATGGCCGCATTTCCGAGGTGGCGCTCAATATCCTTGATATGACCGAAGATCAGCGCATGAAGATCATCGAGGCCTGCCGGGCCTGTACCGAAGAGTTCGACAATACGCAAATTGCCCGTCTGGTCAGCAAAAGCAGCTTTACCCTTGAAGACATTACCAGCGGTCCGGTGTCGATCTTTGTCATTGGGCAGCTGGGCGGCGAAAGCCCGGAAGTTCAACCATCCTTTAGCCGTGTGATGCTGGCTGGCATGATGAACCTGATCAATCAGCGCGGATGGAAATCGGGTGATCCGGAATTCCTCGTGCTGCTGGACGGGATCGAAAGTGTTGGCCGCATGCCGTTGTTCGAACGCCTTCTGGGCGGTGGTTATGGCGATGGCATGATCGTCTGGCCGGGCTTCTCGGGTGTGAGTGGCCTGATGGATGTGTGTCTGAATTGGGAAAATGTCGTGGGCCGCGTTGATGCCATTTCGGTGCTGGGGCAGGAAGGGGCATTTAACCTGGATTGGGTGTCGGGCCTGACCGCGATGTCGAAATTCGAAGATACCGGGGGTGGAAAGGATACCAGCCGCCCGGTGCATCTGCGTTCACAGGATAATCAGCCGATCTTGCGATCAGCCGAAGTGGCCCGTTTCCCCAAGGAAGAACAAATTCTGTTCCGCAAGGGATGCCCGCCCATTCGCGCCCATCGCATTGACTGGTATCACGACGAGATGTTCAAGGGCATGGCGGTCCATGCCCCGACATTCAATTCCGGTAATGACTGATAACGCTTAGGCGATGGTCAGTTCATCGCCCGGTGCAATCGTGCCATCGCCTAGGGCCTCAAGATACACGCCCATATAAAGGTGGTTCACACCCTTGCGCAGCATCAGCGGTACATTGATATCGGCAATGGCGGTGTCCGGATTGACGCTGGTCGCCTTGCAACGCGTGATCGGGTGCACGACGCGGAACGAAATGTCATTGATCTTGATGATCTTGTCTTCGTTCCATTCCAGTTCTTTCCACGGTTCCAGCCCGTCAATCAGAAGGTTGCCACGGAAACGCATCGGATCAATCTCGTTTTGAACGATGCGGGTGCCGAAATCACGGATTGATGCCAGGTTCAGCAGCGATATGAACGGTTCTTTCATGTCGCCGAAATGGGTGTCGGGCACGGAATAGATTTTCGGCGTACCGGCAATGTCGTTTTTCAGGAATGCCTTGAGGAAATCCTCAACCACGGTGCGGCCCATGGCGTCATCAAGCTTGCCTTTGCAGATGGCGCGCCCATTTCTAAGAATGGTCAGGGTCGTGGTGGCATCATCATATTCGGTGCCGATTTCGGCCAGCTTCGGCGTGTTGACCAACTGCAGGAAGTTGCTTTTGCGCGCCCATTCGTGCACGCCTTCCTGTCCGACGGACGACTGTGTGGCAATGACAAAGCGACGATCATCGGTGATCATGTGGTGCGCGCTGATCTTTGCTTCTGCAAGATCAACACCGCGCATGCCCTTGACCGGGTATCTTTTGATGGCTTTGAGTTCGATCGTCATGATCTGTGTTCCTGTATGGCGCTTTGGCATGCCGGATTAAGCGGGACGAGTGGCATGCATATCGGAGCGACGTTAGAACGTTGTTTTGCCAAGGGCAACCCTGTGTCACATGCAAAATTCAAGACCGTCGCCTGCTATCTGGAATAATGCCAGAAAGCCGTGTTGCGGTGCACAAATAATTCTTGCAACTTTTGTAGGGGTATGTGGTTGCAAACGCGCTAGACTGAGACATATCAATGTTGTCGCTGTCGAAATAATCTATAATTTTAGAATTCGGTAATGACACCAATGCCGTGGACGCTTCCAAGAAGGTCCACATCGTCTGAATACTGTTGGCTCAAGGAGTGACAGGAATGGAATTTGAAAACTTTACGGATCGGTCAAAAGGCTTTCTCCAGTCGGCGCAGTCCCTTGCGTTGCGAGAAAACCATCAGCAGTTTGTCCCGGTTCATCTGCTTAAGGTGCTGCTTGATGACGAAGAAGGTCTGGCAGCCAATCTGATCAAGGCATCCGGCGGTAAGCCGAAGGTTGCCCAGGAACGTTGCGCGCAGGAACTGGCAAAATTGCCAAAGGTTTCCGGCGGCAATGGTCAGATTTATCTTTCCTCTGAATTTGCGCGTCTGATCGATCAGGCACAGGAAGTCGCCAAAAAGGCCGGTGACAGCTATGTCACGGCTGAACGGTTGCTTCTGACCATCGCACTTGACCCGAAATCAACTGCGGGCAAGGTGCTGGCCGATGCCGGTGTCACCGCACAAGGGTTGAACGGTGCGATCAATGACATCCGCAAGGGCCGCACGGCCGATAGTGCGGGTGCCGAAAACCAGTATGACGCGCTTAAAAAATATGCCCGCGACCTGACCGAGGCCGCGCGCGAAGGCAAACTCGACCCGGTCATTGGCCGTGACGAGGAAATCCGTCGTGCGGTGCAAGTTCTGTCGCGCCGGACCAAGAACAACCCGGTTATGATCGGTGAACCCGGTGTGGGTAAAACCGCCATTGCCGAAGGTCTGGCACTGCGTATCGTCAAGGGTGACGTGCCTGAAACGCTCAAGGACAAGAAACTTCTGTCGCTTGACCTCGGTGCGTTGATTGCCGGTGCGAAATTCCGTGGTGAATTCGAAGAACGCCTGAAAGCGGTGCTGAGCGAAATCGAATCAGAAGCCGGTCAGGTGATCCTGTTCATTGACGAATTGCACACGCTTGTCGGTGCCGGCAAGGCCGAGGGATCGATGGATGCATCGAACCTTCTGAAACCGGCCTTGGCGCGTGGTGAGCTGCACTGCGTTGGCGCGACGACCTTGGATGAATACCGTCAGCATATCGAAAAGGATGCGGCACTTGCCCGTCGTTTCCAGCCGGTATTTGTAAATGAGCCGTCAGTCACTGACACGGTATCGATCCTGCGCGGGATCAAGGACAAATACGAACTCCATCACGGGGTGCGTATTGCCGATAACGCACTGGTCGCGGCTGCAACCCTGTCAAACCGTTACATCACTGATCGGTTCCTGCCTGATAAGGCGATTGACCTGATGGATGAAGCTTCCTCGCGTCTTCGCATGGAGCTTGATTCCAAACCGGAAGAAATCGACGAACTTGATCGCCGTATCATCCAGCTCAAGATCGAGCGTGAAGCGCTCAAGAAAGAGCAGGATGCCGCGTCCAAGGACCGTCTAGGTCGTCTGGACAAGGAACTGGCAGAGCTTGAAGGCAAATCCGCCGAGCTGACCGCGAAATGGGAAGCCCAGAAGAAAGAACTGGCCGCTTCAACCCATATCAAGGAACAGCTTGATCAGGCCCGCGGTGAACTTGAACGTGCGATGCGTGATGGCAAGCTTGATCGTGCCGGACAGCTTCAATACGAAGAAATCCCGGCCCTTCTGGCGCTGCTTGAAAAGGCGGAAAACGATCCGTCGCGCGGTATCAAGGAAGAAGCGGTTACCGAAAAGCACATTGCGTCTGTCGTGTCGCGCTGGACCGGTATCCCGGTTGACAAGATGCTCGAGGGCGAGCGTGAAAAACTTCTGGAAATGGAAGACACGCTGCGCAAACGGGTTGTCGGTCAGGATGATGCGGTGCGTTCGATCTCGAACGCGGTACGTCGTGCCCGTGCAGGTCTGCAGGATCCAAACCGACCGATTGGTTCGTTCCTGTTCCTTGGCCCGACGGGTGTCGGTAAAACCGAGCTGACCAAGGCGCTTGCGCAGTTCCTGTTTGATGATGAACAGGCCATGGTTCGGATTGATATGTCCGAATTCATGGAAAAACATGCGGTGGCGCGTCTGATCGGTGCACCTCCGGGCTATGTCGGCTATGAGGAAGGCGGTTCGCTGACCGAAGCGGTACGTCGTCGGCCGTATCAGGTCGTCCTGTTTGACGAGGTCGAAAAAGCACATCCCGATGTGTTCAACGTCCTGCTGCAGGTTCTTGATGAAGGGCGTCTGACCGATGGACAGGGACGTGTTGTCGACTTCCGCAATACGCTGATCATTCTGACCTCGAACCTTGGTGGGGAGATCCTTGCCAATCAGGATCCGGGTCATGACAGCGGTGAGGTTCGGGCGCAGGTCATGGAAATCGTTCGGGCATCGTTCCGTCCGGAATTCCTCAACCGTCTGGATGAAACCATCCTTTTCCATCGTTTGCACCGCGATCAGATGGGCAAGATCGTCGATATCCAGCTTGGTCGTCTTGAGAAGCTTCTGTTTGATCGCAAGATTGATCTCAAGCTTGATGATGCTGCCAAGGATTGGTTGGCCGAAAAAGGCTATGACCCGATCTATGGTGCCCGTCCGCTCAAACGCGTTATCCAGCGTTATCTGCAGAACCCGCTGGCAATGCAGATCCTGGAAGGCGGGATCAAGGATGGTGACACGGTTCCGGTCTCGGCCGAGGGCAGCGACCTTCTGCTGAATGGCAAAAAGGTCGAGGTCATTGAATAAGGCCGCCTGACATATCACATACAAAACCCCGGTTGATTAACCGGGGTTTTGTCTTTTTCGGGCCATGATTACTCTTCATTGTCTTTCCCTTCACGGGCAATAACGCAAATGGCAGGACCACAGATGCGCAAACGTACTTCCGATCATGTTTTCAAAGCCGGTGCTGTCGCACTTGTTGTTGGTGTTCTGGCTGGCGGAACCGTCGCGCCGGTTCATGCCCAATCCTTCTTTGACAAGGCAAAGCAGGCGCTTGGCGATGCGATGAATTCTTCGGGGTCGGGAAGCACATCGGGGGGCGGTTCAGGGATCTCGGCCCTGTCATCGGATACGGTCGAGCAGGGGCTGAAACAGGCACTTGATATCGGGGTGGATCTGGTCACCGATCAACTGGGGGCCGTTGATGGCTTTAACGCCGATCCGGTCGCGCATATTCCACTGCCCGACGAAGTCCAGACCGCCCAGAAACTGATGAGTGCCGCAGGCCTTGGAAGCTACGCCGATGAAATCGAATTGCGGATGAACCGTGCAGCCGAACAGACGATGCAGGATGCCGGGGATATTCTTATCAATGCGGTAAGCCAGATGACGGTCGCCGATGCCAAGGGCATCTTGCAAGGCCCGGATGATGCCGCAACCCAGTATCTTAGGCGTGTTTCAGGAACCGATATCGAGGGCCGCCTGCGCCCGATGATCACGGATGCCCTGTCAGATACCGGTGCCTTGTCGCTTTATGATCAGATGGTGGGGCAGTACGCCCAATTGCCGTTTGTCCCCGACCTCAAGGCATCGCTGACCGATCACGCAACCGATAAGGCGATGGATGGCCTGTTCCACTACATCGCCCTTCAGGAAGCTGACATTCGAAGCGATCCGACCCGCTGGACGACCGATATCCTCAAGCAGGTCTTTTCAACCGTGAACTAGGGGCGCGTCCCTTAGCGGTATTTTTCCGGCAGCGGTTCCCAGCGATCGCGCATATCGGCAAGTGTTTCATCGGGCACCATATGGATGCTGCCAAACCGGCCATGGCATTCGACAATCTGCAACAGAATGTCGTGCTTGTCGGCCATGTCGATATAGGCCTTCATTTCCCAGAAGCGGGTAAAGGTGTTCGAGACAACAACGTCTTGTCCCTCGGACAGGGCGTTGTGGCATTCCGCCTCGCACCGGGCGTGGGTCTGCGACAGGCGGGTGCCATCAAACTCGTAGAACCCTTCATGATCGACCATGAACATGTCTGCTTCGAGATGAACTGCACCGGTGGCCTGGCACAGATTTTTGGCGAGTGTCGATTTACCTGATCCGGGAAGACCCCGGACCAGGGTAAGGGTTTGTTTGATTTCTTTGGGGCGCGTCATCGTCTTTATGGTCAGTCGTTTGGTGTTTTATTGGCCGCCACGCTTGCGCTGATAAAGGCCGTCAAGCTGCTTGCCATAGGCTTCGCGGATCTTGTGACGGCGTATTTTCATCGACGGGGTCAGCATTTCGTTATCAATGGTAAAGGGTGCTTCGGCAAACATGAAGCTGCGCACTTTTTCAATCGTCGACAGGCGCTGATTGACGTGATCAATCGCGGTGCGGATGACTTTGCGGAAGTCATCATTCTTGCCGAGCTCTTCGATGGAGTTTGAAATACCATTCTCGCGGGCGAACTCGCGCATGAAGTCTTCTTCCGGCCAGACGACCGCCACCAGATAGGGTTTGTCATCGCCATAGACCATGGCCTGGGAAATCTCGGTTTCAAGGGTCATCAGGCCTTCGATCCGCTGGGGCGAGATATTGTCGCCACCGGAATTGACGATGATGTCCTTCTTGCGATCCGTGATCATCAGGCTGCCCTGTTCATCGAACTTGCCGATATCACCGGTATGCAGCCAGCCATCAATAATGGTCGCCGCCGTCACATCCGGCAGGTTCCAGTAGCCCTTCATCATACTTTCGCCGCGCAGCAGGATCTCGCCATCATCGGCGATCTTGACCTCGGCCCCGACCATCGGCGGGCCGACAGTGCGCAGCTTGTTGTTTTCCGCGCGGTTGCACGACACCACCGGGGCAAATTCGGTCTGGCCATAACCCTGAAGGATGCGGATGCCGCACGATACGAACAGCACACCCAGTTCGTAATTCAGCGGACCGCCACCTGATACCATCGCCTTGATCCGGCCGCCAAAGCGCTGGCGGAGCTTGCGACGGAGCAAGAGTTCACAGGCAAGGTTCTGAAGCTTTTCGATCAGGCCAAGCCGTTCGCCTTCGTAATTCTTGCGGCCCAGACGCAGGGTAAGATCAAACAGCTTCTGCTTGATGCCGCCTTCCTTTTCGACCATACGGCTCATGCGCTGATAAAGCATCTCATACAGGCGCGGCACAGCCGTCATGATGGTCGGTTTGACTTCAGCCAGATTGGCCGCCAGCTTATCGAGCCCCTCGGCGTAATAGATCTGGGCATCGATACTGATCGGGAAATAAAGGCCGGCAGTATGTTCATAGGAATGCGACAGCGGCAGGAAGGACAGGAAGATTTCCTTGTCGATGCCAAGCGTATCAATAATGTCAAATGCGCCCATGCAGTTTGAAATGATCGCCCCGTGGCTCAGCATCACACCCTTGGGCGACCCACCCGTGCCGGATGTGTAGATCAGGCAGGCAAGGTCATCACGATTGATCTTGGAAATCCAGTCATCGACATCATGTGTCAGGCCACGCCCCTTGGCGATCAGGTCATCCCAGCGCGAAATGGTAATATCGCCGACAAAGCTTTGACCCCATTCTTCCATCATGATCGCATGGCGGCAGCGCCCGCTATCCAGGGCGGCATGCAGGAAGGGCTGGGCAAGTTTCTTGGTCGAGATAATGGCAATCGCCGCACCACTGTCTTCGATCGCGTGCAGGTGATCGCGCTCTGTATTGGTGGTGTAGGCGGGGACGGTCATGGCGCCAACGCACATGATGGCAAGATCGGCAATGCCCCATTCGGTGCGGTTTTCCGAAACCAACAGAACCCGGTCGCCAGGACGTACGCCTATGTCATAAAGGGCGCGCGCAAGGGCGCGAACCTGATCGGCGGCCTCTTGCCAGCTTGTCGGGACAAATTCCTTGCCCTCTGAATCCTTGGTCCAAAGAAACGGCGTGTCGCCATGTTTCTTGGCCTTTTCAAAAAACATGGTCGGCAAGTTTTGCCAATTGGCATAATCCTGCAAACTTGTCATGACGTTTCCTTGCCTCACTCTTGGTTCCCGCGAACGGGCAATCTTTGCGCTGCCCTGATGGTAACGCTGTCATTTCCTTTTTCCTTATACCCGCGCGAGCGCGCAGCAGATCGGAATAAACGAACGTTCCAAGATGAATTTGTTATCAGGGATTGCACAATTGCGCAGCCTGAAAATGACATTTTAAAGACCGAATTGTCGCCCATGTCACAGAAACGCGGTCTGGGGTGCCTTGTTCCGGTCAAAGGCGCCGTAAAATGCGGTTTGTTTGGCCCTTGATGCGGCTTTGCTGTTGTCCGTAGCACAGGGAACGATATGATCGACCCAGCAATTTGAAACCGTATCTGTAAACGGGTCTGGTGATATGGCTTTGACGGGCTATATATCGGATCAGGACGATTAAAAAGCAAAGGCACACACCTTTGCCGCTGCGGATCGGATGCACGCGACCAACGAGACTGTCTGGAGGACAAATGAACGCGATCAACAAGAATTTGCCGACCTGGGATCTGACCGATCTCTATAACGATCTGAAAGACCCGAATATCCGGCGCGATCTTGATGATGCCAAAAGCCGCTCTCAGGCATTCCAGCAAAGCTATCAGGGCAAGCTCAATGACTTGTCGGGTGATGAACTGGCGGCTGCCATTGCCGAATACGAGGCCATCAGTGAAATCTGCGGCAAGATCGGATCGTTTGCGCAACTGAAATATGCCGGTGACAGCTCGGACGCGGCCATTGGCCAGTTCTATCAGTTCGTTCAGGAAGAAATGACAGGCATTTCCAGCCTGTCGCTGTTCTTTGGTCTTGAAATCAACCGTATCGAAGATGCGTCGCTTGATGCCAAGTATGATCAGAGCGAAGCCCTTCGTCGTTATCGCCCGTGGCTTGATGAAAACCGTGCCTTCCGCCCGCATCAGCTGTCCGACGAGGTAGAGCAGGTCCTGCATGAACGCCGCGTTGCCGGATCGGCCGCGTGGGTGCGCCTGTTTGATCAGACGATGGCAGAACTCCGCTTCCCGATTGATGGCGAAGATCTGACCATGTCAGATGCCGCCAACATGCTGTCTTCAAGCAAGGTTGAGGACCGCAAGAAGGCCGCGAAATCGATTGGTGACGTTCTGGGCAAGAACATCAAGCTTCTGGCGCACATCACCAATACCCTTGCCAAGGACAAGGAAATTGATGATCGCCTGCGCAAATTCGCAACCCCGGTATCGTCCCGCAACCTGTCCAACCAGGTCGAGGATGAAGTTGTCGACGCGCTCAACACGGCCGTTAAGAACAGCCATGCCGATCTGTCGCACCGCTATTATCGCCTGAAGGCGAAATGGTTCGGCGTTGATCAGCTCGACTACTGGGATCGTAACGCGCCGCTGCCCGATGATGATGATCGTCAGATCGATTGGGATACCGCGCGTTCGACCGTGCTCAAGGCTTACGGCGAATTTTCCCCTGAACTGGCAGAAGTCGGTCAGAAGTTCTTTGATAACCCGTGGATCGATGTACCGCCGCGTGCGGGCAAGTCATCGGGCGCCTTCGCCCATCCGACCGTGCCGTCCGCACACCCGTACCTTCTGCTCAACTATCATGGCAAAACCCGTGACGTGATGACGCTTGCCCATGAGTTGGGCCATGGCGTGCATCAGGTCCTGGCCGGTGAGCAGGGTTATTTCCTGTCTGATACGCCGCTGACACTGGCGGAAACCGCATCGGTCTTTGGTGAAATGCTGACCTTCCAGTCGATGCTGCGCTCAGAGTCTGATCCGAAGATGAAGCGCATCATGCTGGCCGGCAAGGTTGAGGATATGCTCAACACTGTCGTGCGTCAGATCGCGTTCTTCGAGTTTGAAAAACGCGTGCATGAAAAGCGCCGCGAAGGTGAATTGACCGTTGATGAGATCTGCGACATCTGGTTGGCCGTACAGCATGAAAGTCTGGGCGATGCCATCCGTTATGAAGACGAATACAAGTACTATTGGTCTTATATTCCGCACTTCATCCATTCGCCGTTCTATGTCTATGCCTACGCCTTTGGCGATTGCCTGGTGAACTCGCTGTATGATGTTTATCAGGGTGCCGAAGACGGCTTCCAGCAGAAGTATCTTGATATGCTGAAGGCCGGTGGCACCAAACGGCATAAGGAACTTCTGGCACCGTTCGGACTTGATGCATCGGACCCGGCCTTCTGGCAGCGGGGCCTTAACATGATCAAGCGCATGATCGACGAGCTGGAGGAGCTTTCCTGAAATGAGTGATAACGACGATGATTATACCGCCGCAAACGAGGAAAACAGGTTTGGCGGGCGGGTTCGTCGTTATGCAAAGGTGGGCGCATCGGCCAGCAAGCTGGCCGCGCGCCTTGCCACCGGGAAAATGTTCGGCGGCGAGATTGATCACGCCAAATACGCCGCCGAACTGACTTCTGCCTTGGGCGGGCTCAAGGGCCCGCTTATGAAGGTCGCCCAGATACTTTCAACCATCCCCGATGCCCTGCCCAAGGAATATACCCAGGCCCTGGCAGAGCTTCAGGCAGATGCTCCCAGCATGGGCTGGCTGTTCGTCAAACGCCGGATGCGCAGCGAGCTCGGCGCGGGATGGCAATCAAAATTCACCGAATTCAGCCACGATGCGGTGGCAGCAGCATCATTGGGGCAGGTGCATAAGGCAACGCTTCCCGACGGGCGTGATGTGGCGTGCAAGCTGCAATATCCCGACATGTCGGCAACTGTTGAGGCCGATCTGAAACAGCTGCGTGCGGCCTTTGCGATCTATAAGCGCTATGACAGCGCGATTGATGCACAGAACATTCAGGAAGAACTGACAGCCCGCCTGCGCGAGGAGCTTGATTATTCCCGCGAAGCCAAACACATGCGCCTGTATCGCCATATGCTGGCCGATGAGGATTGCGTACATGTGCCCGAACCGGTTGATGACGTGACCACCAAGCGGCTTTTGACCATGACCTGGCAGCAGGGGCAGAAGTTCAAGCATTTCCTTGAAAGCGATCCTGATCAGGATGCGCGTAATCAGGTGGCACTTAATATGTTCCGGGCCTGGTATGTGCCGTTTTATCGCTATGGCGTGATCCACGGCGATCCGCATCTGGGCAATTACACGCTGCGCGATGATCTGTCGGTTAATCTTCTCGATTTCGGCTGTATCCGCATTTTCAAACCCGACTTCGTTCAGGCGGTGATCACGCTTTATGAAGCACTGCGGGACGAGGACGAGGAAAAGGCTGTTTCGGCCTATGAAAGCTGGGGCTTTGAAAACCCGTCACGCGAACTGATTGATGTGCTCAATATCTGGGCGAGCTTCGTCTACGGCCCGATCCTTGATGACCGCGAACGTAAGATGGGCGAAACCAACTCGGTCGCCTATGGGGCGGAAGTGGCTGGCAAGGTGCATCAGGAACTGCGCCGTGTTGGCGGCGTCAAACCGCCGCGTGAGTTCGTTCTGGTTGACCGTGCAGCGGTCGGGCTTGGCGCGGTGTTCCTGCGTCTGGATGCACAGGTGAACTGGTATCGCCTGTTTAACGATCTGGTTGGCGACTTTGACGTCGCAAAACTCGAAGCCCGGCAGAAAGCCGCCCTTGATCAGATTGGTCTCGAGCGACCCGACGCATAGGTCGCGTAATTGCGCGCGGTCGGTCCCCAGCGATTCGCGTTTTCAATGCAGAGTCGAACGGGTTTTTGATCAAGTTGCGCGATCAAAAACACGATTTTCGGCACCTGAACCCGGTTAGTTTTCAAAAAATCGAGAATATTTCTGCGAACCTTTTGGCGTTTGCAGCGTTCCCTATTGCGTGCCGTACAAGCAATAAATGAAGACTTGGACGTTTATTTGTAAGATAATATTCACTTACAACGTGGGGTAAAAACAGGGGAAACTGCCGAAAATCAACGATCTATTGTGTGACGATCCGGATCAGGACTTGTTCCATAATGGAAATTAAATGTGCGAATTTCCGCACATATCGGATTTTTAGAAGTTTTAACTGATATTTTGTTAAAGTGTTTTTTTATCGGTTTTTCGGATTGTGGTTGTCGGTGAGAAATCGCATCTTGCTTTCAACGCAGACATGCAGGGCGTCATTGATTGTTTGTCCTGAGCACCAATGGCGGGTGGGACCTGACATGTCGGCAAGGTTTTATGCCTTGTAATGCGTGGTGGGAAAGTGGGCGGTTTCTTCTGCGATTGCTGAAGAACCGCCTTTTTCTTTTTTCGGGCCGATAGGTGTGTCGGTCCGAAGCAATTGAATTGGATAAGGGTTGCCTGTGATCGGTCCGAAAGGAACGCGAAATGACGTTCTGGAACCGGTTGCTTTGAATGAACACGGATTGTCAAACTGACCAATCAACAGGGAAGGAGGTCAAACGCGATGAAACTGGCCGTTCCAAAGGAAATATGGCCCGGGGAAAAGCGCGTTGCCGTCACACCAGAGACCGTGAAAAAGCTCAAGGCTCTCGGGTTTGACGTTGCAATTGAGGCTGGTGCCGGAATTGACGCCGCCATACCGGATGATCGTTTTGTCGATGCCGGTGCGACCATTGCCAAAACAATGAAAACCACCGTGAAGGATGCTGATGTCATCTTCAAGGTGCGCCCACCTGTCATTGATGGCAAAACCAACGAATTAACCGCCTATAAAAAGGGGGTCGCAGTCGTCGCCCTGCTTGAGCCGTTTGATCGCAAGGAGCTGATCGAGGCCATGGCAAAGGCCGGTGTTGATGGTTATTCCATGGAGCTGATGCCGCGTATTTCGCGTGCGCAGTCGATGGATGTGTTGTCATCACAATCCAACCTCGCGGGCTATCGCGCGGTTCTTGATGCCGCCCATGAATTTGGCCGCATCTATCCGATGATGATGACGGCCGCGGGCACCTTGCCGCCGGCACGCGTTGTTGTTGTCGGGGCCGGTGTTGCCGGTCTGCAGGCGATAGCAACCGCCAAGCGCCTTGGTGCCGTTGTGTCGGCATTTGATGTGCGCCCGGCGGTAAAAGAACAGGTTCAGTCGCTTGGCGGCACCTTTATTGAAGTCGAAGATGACAATGCCTCTGATGCGGAAACATCGGGCGGCTATGCCAAGGAAATGTCGGATGACTACAAGAAAAAACAGGCCGAAAAGCTTAAAGAGGTCCTGACCAAAACCGACATCGTCATTACCACCGCCCTTATTCCGGGCCGTCCGGCACCGGAAATCGTCACCGCCGACATGGTGGCTGGCATGAAGCCGGGATCGGTGATCATTGATCTGGCGGCTGAGCGCGGTGGCAATGTTGCTGGCGTGAAGCTTGGTGAAACGGTTATGACCGATAATGGCGTGAAGCTTATAGGCCCCGCCAACATCACCAGTTCCGTCGCAACCGATGCGACGGCGATGTATGCCAAGAACCTTTTGAACTTCATCACCCTTTCTGTCGATAAGGACAAAGGCGCACTCGCATTTGATGGCGAAGATCAGATCATCAAGGAGACGCGCCTGACCCACGATGGAAAGGTCGTTCATCCGAAATTCGGCGGGGAGGAGGTCGCAAATGGCTGATCAATCCGTAGCGCAGAATGCAAATGAACTCCGCGATGCCGCCCTTGGCCTTGCGGAAAAGGCAGCAAAGCTTGCCGACAGTCTGGCAACCGGCGCATCTGATGCTGCTGGTTCGGCCGCGGTTGCGGTCCAGGGATCAGGCGTTAGCCCGACGGTTCTTGGCCTGACGGTGTTCGTCCTGGCCTGCTTTGTTGGCTATTACGTCGTGTGGAAAGTCACCCCGGCACTTCATTCACCCCTGATGGCTGTGACCAACGCCATTTCGTCGGTGATTATCGTCGGTGCGCTTCTGGCAGCAGGCCCGGTGGAGATGAACTTCTCCAAGATGATGGGCTTCATTGCGGTGGTGTTGGCATCCGTCAACATTTTCGGCGGCTTCATCGTCGCCCAGCGCATGCTGCATATGTTCAAGAAAAAGAAGTAGGGGGAACACACAATGTCGGAAAACCTGTCGGCTTTCCTGTATCTGGTGGCCTCGGTCTGCTTCATTCTTTCGTTGCGCGGACTTTCGTCACCTGAATCGGCCCGTACCGGGAACATCCTTGGCATGGTGGGTATGGCAATCGCCATCTTTACCACGCTGGCAAGCCCGGCTGTGCTGTCATACACAACCATTATCGTCGGGATCCTGATCGGTGGTGCCATCGGTACGGTCATCGCGCTCAAGATCCAGATGACCGCGCTGCCACAGCTTGTCGCGGCCTTCCACTCGCTTGTCGGTCTGGCAGCCGTGTTTGTCGCCGGGGCTGCGCTTTATTCGCCGGGTGCCTATGGTATCGGTACGGCGGGCAATATCGGTGCGGCCAGCCTGATTGAAATGGGTCTTGGTGTTGCGATTGGTGCGATTACCTTTACCGGCTCGCTGATTGCGTTCGGTAAATTGCAGGGCATCGTTTCGGGCACGCCGGTCCGCTTCAAGGGGCAGCATATGCTCAACCTTGCCATCGGTATTGGCATCGTTGTCTTTGGTGTCATCCTTGTGGCAACCGAAAGCCATACGGCCTTCTGGATCCTGGTGGCACTGGCACTTGTTCTGGGCATCACGCTGATCATTCCGATTGGCGGGGCAGACATGCCGGTCGTTGTCTCCATGCTGAACTCGTATTCGGGTTGGGCAGCATGTGGCATCGGCTTTACCCTGCAAAACAACGCGCTGATCATTACCGGTGCGCTGGTGGGTGCCTCGGGGGCGATCCTGTCCTACATCATGTGCAAGGGCATGAACCGCTCGATCTTCAATGTCATCTTTGGTGGCTTTGGGGCCGAGGGCGAAGCAGCCGCAGGTGCTGGCGCGGATGGTGATCGTTCGGTCAAATCCGGATCGGCAGATGATGCGTCCTTCATCATGAAGAATGCATCAAGCGTCATCATCGTTCCGGGCTACGGCATGGCCGTCGCACAGGCACAGCACGCCCTTCGTGAAATGGCCGATATCCTCAAATCCGAGGGGGTCAATGTCCGCTACGCCATCCATCCGGTGGCCGGACGCATGCCAGGTCACATGAACGTGCTTCTGGCCGAGGCCAGCGTGCCCTATGACGACGTGCTGGAAATGGAAGAAATCAACCGTGATTTCGGCTCGGCTGACGTGGCCTTCGTGATTGGTGCCAATGACATCACCAACCCGGCCGCCAAAACCGACCCGGCCAGCCCGATCTTCGGCATGCCGATCCTTGAAGTCGAAAAGGCCAAAACGGTTCTGTTCGTCAAACGCGGCATGTCAGCCGGTTACGCTGGCATCCAGAACGAACTGTTCTTCAAGGACAACACCATGATGCTGTTCGGCGATGCCAAGAAGATGTGCGAAGAAATCGTCATGCATCTCGATAACTGATCAAACTATCCGGTTTGAAACGATAAAAGGCGGCTCCGATGGGGCCGCCTTTTTTTCGGCGCTACAACGCCTTATAGTTCTGTCATGCTTCATCCAGAAGGTCTGGTACGGAAGGTCGCATGTTTCGGTTGGTAAGGGTTTCTCTGCTTTTGGTGGTTGTGCTTTCTGTGGCGCTGGTAGCGTCCATGGGGCTGACGATCCTGACCTATGTCCGACTGACGGCCGAAAAGCCGATTGCCAAGATGTATTTCGAACCGCTCGGCGAGGATGTGTTTGAGGCGCATCTGGCGGCAGGCCAAGGCGGCGATGTCGGTATCTTTGAGATTTATGGTGATCAGTGGCGAATTGATGCGGAGTTCATCAAGCTGAAGCCCTGGGCCAATGTGATGGGTATGGACGCTCGCTATAAGCTGGTGCGCTTTGAAGGCCGCTATCGCGATATCAATGATGAAAATACCAAGCCGAAGATGGCCTATGATCTGGGGCAGGGTGATGCGCTTGATCTGATGAACTATCTGGCGGAATGGAATTTCCTGGTCGATGCCGAATATGGCAGTTCGACCTTTACCGATATCTCGCAAGACACGCTTTATACCGTCTATCGTACCCAGTCGGGCATCATTGTGCGGTCTGAACCAATGCCAGATCCGATTGGCTACGAGCCGACGATGCTTGATGACATCCGGGCGTGGGTGTCTGGAAACTGAGTTCACAACAGTCCAGAAAAACCAAACCCGCCCGGATTGCTCCGAGGCGGGCTTGGCGCACGGGTCCGAACTTGGCAAGCCAAATTCGATCGTACAGTCACGTTCGAGATACCCCGAAAGTGAAAAAGACTAGAAGCCTTCGCGCTCGATGCGCTTACGCTCCAGCTTGCGGGCACGACGGATTGCTTCCGCCCCTTCGCGAGCTTTCTTCTCCGACGGCTTTTCAAAGTGGCGACGGAGTTTCATCTCACGGAAAATGCCCTCGCGCTGCATCTTTTTCTTAAGCGCTTTCAGAGCCTGATCGACATTGTTGTCGCGAACGATTACCTGCACGGAAACCACGCTCCTTTCAAAAAAACAAAAACACCCAGAGTGCGGAATGCCCCCCGGTTGGATTTACAGTCAACATGACCGTGGCCTGTATATAGTGCAAAGCGGGCAAAAAGAAAAGAGGGAAGGGGATATTCGCCTTTGACGTTTATTGGACCGCAATTGGCAAACCCATTGGGCAAGCAGGCGGTTTTTCTGTTTTGATCCCTTTAAAACCAAATGGCGATCATCAAATAACAAAAATAGATCAAAAGTTGTTATAATGCCTTGAGTTAACAGCAGCTATTGCCTGACTTCAATCAGGCGGACGATCTGAATTCCCCCGATTTTCCGGGCACGATGCAAACAGCTCGGAGGATCGGAAATGGAAGGTGGCTTGCGCGAAACGGCGATTGCACATGCGCCGTTCTTTGTTACTGCCCCAGGCGAATCAGATGTCTTATTCACCGTTATTGTCTGGTTCGTGGTGCTGGCGGTGTTCGGGGCAGGCGCGCTTTACCTTAGCTTGCATGCCCTGCCGGAACGAATGGCCCATCATGCCAACCATACGCAAATCCAGCTAATCAGCATCCTGACACTGCTGGCGCTGTTTACCCATAACAACCTGTTCTGGCTGGCGGCCCTTGTGATTGCGGTGGTTCAAGTACCTGATTTTTATGGCCCGATCCAATCAATCGCAGAGTCTGTGAAAGCCATGGCGCGCAAGAAGGGCGCAATCGACGACTCGGACGGGCCAAGTCATTCGGAACCGGTGACGCAGGAGGCCTCCAAAGATGTTTGAGCTTCTTCTGTGTTCGATTTTTACCATCCTGCCCGATTATCTGATCCGCCGGTATCGTCAGGGCAAGCGGATTGGCAAGGAAATCACCCTGTTTTCCGTCTGGTACGAGCTGCGCTACGGCATTGTCGGCTGTGCGATCCTGACCATCACCCTGATTGCGGTGATTTTCTATTTCCATCCATCGACCATGAATGTGTCGTCGTTTTTCCGCACCGTTACGATCCTGCCGGAAAAGGGCGGTCGCGTGGTCGAGATTTATGTCGAGAATGATCAGGTCGTCGCGGGCGGTGATCAGCTGTTTCGTATTGATAACCGGGTAGAGCGTGAAGCGGTCGCCATGGCCGAACAGCGCATTGCCGAAATCCGGGCCCAGATGGAAGTTTCCCGTGCTGACCTTGCTGTGGCCGAGGGCAATGTTGAACAGGCACGCGGGGCCTATAATCAGGTGCGTGACGAACTTGAAGTCAAATCCGACCTTTTATCGCGCGGCACCAATGCGGTATCACGCCGCGAGGTCGAGCGTCTTGAAGTTTCCCTGACAACCCGGCAGGGCGGGCTGAATGCGGCCCTTGCCAGCATGACGGTGATTGAAACCAAGCTTCAAAGCCTTCTGCCGGCTCAGCTTGCCAATGCGCAGGCCGCGCTAAGATCAGCCGAGGCGGAGCTTTCCAAAACCGTGGTCCGCGCCGGTGTTGCGGGCAAGATCCAGCAATTTGCCCTGCAGGTCGGGGATTATGTCAGTCCGATCCTGCGTCCGGCTGGCATCCTGATCCCGGAAAAAGAAGGCGAAACCATCTATCAGGCGGGCTTTGCCCAGATCGCGACACAGGTCGTCAAACCCGGTGTGATCACGGAAGTCACTTGCGCGTCCCTTCCGTTTGAAATCATCCCGATGGTGGTGACAGAAGTGCAGCCGGTGATTGCCGCCGGCCAATTCCGGCCAAGTGACCAGCTGCTTGATATTACCGATCGCGCCAAGCCGGGCACGTTCCTGGCCAAGATGGTGCCGCTTTATCCGGAATCGATAACCGATGTGCCGCTTGGCAGTAAATGTATCGCCAATGCCTATACCAACACCCATGATCAGCTTGAAGACCCGGACATCGGTGCGGGCCGCTGGCTGTTTTTACATATGGTGCAGACCGTGGGCGCGGTGCATGCCATCCTGTTGCGTGTGCAGGCCTTGATCTGGCCGATCCAGACACTGGTCTTTTCAGGGCATTAGGGCTTTACAGCCAGACGGTTTTGGTTGGATATAGGGCCATGTCGATCCTTAAAATTGCCCGGATGGGCCACCCGGTTCTGCGCCGTGTTGCGGACCGGGTCGAAGACCCGCTTGATCCTGAAATTCAGCGTCTGATTGCTGATATGAAGGACACCATGAAGGATGCCGGGGGCGTTGGCCTTGCGGCGCCGCAGGTGTTTCAGTCACTCGCCATCATGGTCTATTACGTGCCGGCCCTTCGCAAAAGCGATGATCCCGACGATGGCGAAATCCCCTTAAGCGTTCTGATCAACCCGGAAATCGAGCCGATTGGCGATGACATCGTTGATGGCTGGGAAGGGTGTTTGTCCATTCCGGGCCTGCAGGGTGTGGTGCCAAGATGGAACAAAATCCGTTATCGCGGGTTAAATGAAAAGGGCGAGAGCGTGGAGCACGCCGCCGGTGGCTTCCACGCGCGCGTTGTTCAGCACGAATATGATCATTTGATCGGGGTGATGTATCCCGAACGTATGGAAGACATGTCGTTGCTTGGTTTTAACGAGGAATTGCGCGAAAACCCGCCCGAGACTACCTTTAGGCAATCGGCTTCGACCGATGCCGGATCTGATGATGAGGAGGCCTGAATGTCTGTCACTGAAAGCATGACCCGTTTGCAAGCTCAGCGCGAAGCACTGGTCGAGGCAGCTCTTGAACATGTGCCGTTTGATGGCTGGACCAAACAGGCGCTGCAGGCTGGCGCGGACGATCTTGACCTTGCCCCGGGCGAGGTGGATCGACTGCTGCCCAATGGCATTCGTCAGGCCATCACCACCTATGTCGAGTTGACCGATCGCGAGATGGTTGCTGCTCTTGATGAAATGGGCCTTGAGAACCTTAAAATTCGTGAGCGTATTGCAGCGGCGGTCAAGACCCGCCTTGATCTGGTCGAAGCTCAGAAAGATACCGTGCGTGCTGCCCTTGCCTATATGACCCTGCCGCAGAATGCTGCCCTTGGTTTGAAACTGACCCATGGCACGGTCGATAAGATGTGGGTTGCTGCTGGTGATACCTCGACCGATCATAACTGGTACACCAAGCGTATGCTGCTGGCTGGTGTCTATGGATCAACGCTTGCCTACTGGCTTGATGACACATCCGAAGGCCATGCGGATAGCTGGGCGTTTCTGGATCGCCGTATTGGCAATGTCCTGCAAATTCCGAAAATCACCGCCAAGCTTGGCAAGGCAGGCCAGGTTGCAGCAGCACCGTTTAAGATGGGTGCCAAAATCGCACGCTGCATGCCAACACCGGGCCGGATGCGCCGCCAGTTTGGTGGCTGATCGTCCTTAACGCGGTCGCAGTCTGATCAAAACAAAAACGCCACCGTGCAGTATGCCGGTGGCGTTTTGAGTTTTGAGGGAAGGAAACTCTCTCGAAATTGCCTGTGCGGTATCAGAAGGTATTGGTCAGGAAGCTCAGCAGCGTGCGATCCGGTTCGTTGGCTTTTTCAAGCTCGGACGCCAGATCGATCTTGATCGGGTTTTCGACCGGCTGCGGTTCACGCGCGTCATCAAGCATGTTTTTAAGCGCGTTGGCGTCGTCTGCATCCTGCAGGTCATGCTTGGTCGGTTTGGCGGCAAGGGCAACCAGCTCGGACGGCGGGGTGCCCATCCAGATGCCTTTTTTGTTATCCTTGGCGAATTTCTGGTCACTCAGATAGGTCGCACAGCTCGGATGGCTGTCGCAGCTGACCATATCAACCATCGCCCAGCCAGCGCGCAGGATCAGACGGTTAAGGTCATTCTGGCCCATCTGGCATTCGGTCAGCATCGGGAACAGCTGCACGTCCGAAACCTGCTGACATTTGATAGCGTAGTTTTCAATGATGCGATCAAGCGCTTGGGCAGCGGCCGCACCGCACTGGAATTCAACCGATCCGGCCCGGCAGATCATGCCGGGTTTCGGCGCACGAATGCCAAACAGTTCGACAATCATATTGCCAAAGCGAAGCTTGTCGCCCTCGATCACATCGGGGAAGCCGGCAGCACCCGGAACCGCCATGGCGGGGTTGGTGCGGCTTTCAATCGCGATCAGGCCAAGGGTCAGTGAAAGAATGATCAGAAGCTTTTTCATCACATGTCATCCGTAAAGAGTTTCCTGCCCTAACAACAGCAAACCGGATGCCAATCGACTGGGCATAAAATGCCAGCCAGGTCATCTTTCGCGTAACGCTATGAACTACAAACGAAAAAGCCCCGGGTGCGCTTGGCATCCGGGGCGAATTCCTGATTTGGTCGGCGGTGGGGATCGCCTTATTTCGGCAGAACCCACGTCACATGGCCCATCTTGCGGCCCGGCTTTGCTTCGGCCTTGCCATAAAGATGCAGTTTCGCATTCGGCTCGGTCAAAATTGCCTGCCAGTCATTGATGTCATCGCCCAGAAGGTTCTTCATGCGGGCCTTGGAATGATGCGCCGGATCGCCCAGCGGCAGGCCGCAAACAGCACGGATGAACTGTTCGAACTGGCTGGTGACGCAGGCATCAATCGTCCAGTGACCGGAATTGTGCGGACGCGGGGCAACTTCATTGACCAGAATGTCACCATCGGTGGTGACAAACATCTCAACCGCCAGAAGTCCGACAAACTCCATGGCACTGACCAGCTTGATCGCGATGTCTTCGGCCTTTTTCGAAAGGTCGTCGGCAATTTCGGCCGGGGCAACGGTGACATCAAGAATGTGGTTGGTATGCACATTCTCGACCGGGCAGAAGCAGGCGGTATCGCCTTTAACACCACGCGCGACAATGACGGAAATCTCGCGCTCGAACGAGATAAAGCCTTCAAGGATGGCTTCGGCCCCGTTCATTTCTGCCCAGGCTTCGGCAAGATCGGTATCGTCGGCAATCTTGACCTGCCCCTTGCCGTCATAGCCCATTTCGGTGGTTTTCAGAACCGACGGGCGGCCAAGTTTGGTAACGGCGGCTTCAAGATCAGCAAGCGACCGGACAGCCTCAAACGGGGCGGTGCCGATGCCATGGTCATTACAGAACGTCTTCTCGCGCAGGCGGTTTTGCGAGATATGCAGGCATTTCCAGCCCGGACGGACCGGCACAAGGTCCGAAAGCAGTTTGACGCTGTCATGGGGCACGTTTTCAAATTCAAACGTCACCACATCGACATCCGCGGCAAAGGCACGCAGCGCATCAAGGTCGCTATAGTCGGCAACGGTTGCCTTGGCACAGACCTGTTCGGTCGGGCTGTCAGCGCCGGGGCCAAAGACATGAACCTTATAGCCAAGCTCTGCGGCACAGAAAGCGGCCATACGGCCAAGCTGGCCATTGCCCATGATGCCAATGGTGCTGCCCGGGGCGATGATGCGCGTGTCGAAATCCTGCGTCATGTAATCCTCGATCAAAACTCTTCCTGACGGGAAGGTATTGCGCTGTGCCGCTGTGCGACAACTGTCTTAATGTCATGTGAAAACAAAAACGCGCCCCGTCGGGCGCGCCTTTTCAAATCACGGTGCCGGGTCAACCGGCTCGTCGGCGACCGATGCGGTCTGGGCTGCGCGCCAGTCATCGAGGCGGGCGGCCAGGCCATCATCCATCAGCGCCATGATTTCGGCCGCCATCAGACCGGCATTCTTTGCACCGGCCGAACCGATGGCAAGGGTGCCGACCGGAACGCCGCCTGGCATCTGGACGATGGAAAGCAGGCTATCAAGACCCTTGAGTGTGCGGCTTTGAACCGGAACACCCAGGACCGGAAGCGGCGTCATGGCCGCAGCCATGCCAGGAAGGTGGGCAGCGCCACCGGCGCCAGCAATGATAACCTTAAGGCCACGTGACTTTGCCGTCTTGGCATAATCATACAGGCGATCAGGCGTGCGATGGGCGGAGACGATTTTGGTCTCATACGCGACGTTCAACGCATCAAGGACATCTGCTGCATTTTTCATGGTTTCCCAGTCAGACTGGCTTCCCATGATAATGCCGATGACCGGGGTTTGATCGCTCATAGTGGCGGCTCCGTTTTCGGGCGGTTTCATGAAGGCCCGCATTATATGCAGCAAGACCTATCATGCAAGCCTGCTTGATGCATTGCAGATCATGGAAATCTGCGAAATGTGCCTGCGGGTATCCGGAAATTCTGTAGCTATTCCAATGTATTATGAAACTATACTTGTAATGGATATAAAATAGGGATGAACCGGTTGGGTTTTTGATCTATTATTTACCATTAGCTCATATAACTGTGCAGGTAGCACGGGAAGGTCAGACATGAAGGTCACAAGGCCCGGATCAATCACACCATCGATGGGGGGCGGGGACGGAAGATACCCACCAAGCCCCCACGGAATCTTTGCTTATGGCAAGGATGCCGGCCATCGTCGTGCGCCCAATCGCGACCATCAAGTCGACATCGATACCAGCGATGTTCCCGACAGTGTCGATGAAGCTCCGTACCATACCCCCGATATGGCCAATGTTCTGGGCATCCCGGATAATCAGGTCACACCCGCCGTCGAACAGGCGATTGGTCGCCTGATGGTGCGCATCAACGGGCTGAATGAAAACCTGAGTGACCTTAAGCAGCGTCAGGCGCATCTGGCCCGCAATGAGGGCCGCGATCCGTTCACCGGCGCGATCAGTCGCCCGGCCTTTCTGCAGATCCTTGAAAATGAAATGTCATTGGTAGGGCGGGATCGCACCAGCCGGATGCTGCTGATGTGCGAACTGGCGAACCTCGACGAAATCCTCCAGCGTCATGGACAGGACTGCAAGGAAGGCCTGTTTAACTATGTGCGTCGCATCATGGCGGACTTCATCATGTCGCCGCATCATCTTGGCTATCTTGGCTGCAATGATTTCGCGGCCTTGATGTACAATGTTGACGAAGAAGACGTCTGGCAGCGTGTCGATGCCGTGACCCGCTGGCTTGATCAGCATCCGTTTATTCATAATGATCAGCCGATATCGGTTGTGCCGGTATTCGGGCTGCATCATGCGCAAAGCGGCGATACGTCGGCCTCGGCCCTGAATGCAGCGGACGCAGCACTTCGTGCGCACAAGGAAATGTATCAGGCCCAACTGGCCCGCATTCCCCACGGAATCTGACGCACATCCCATCCAAATGATACAATCATGGATCAGGCTGCACCTTTTGGCGCGGTCCGTGTTGCTATGAGAGTGATTTGGGAAGGCGTGTTTGGCGATAAGCCGATCAGAAATCAGGCGATAATGTCGGGTACGAGCTGCGACTCGATATAAAGAATCTCGTCCTTCAGCGCCAATTTACGCTTTTTCATGCGGCCCAGACGCAGCTGATCATGATGGGGGGCCTGAACCATTTGTTCGATGGCGACATCCAGATCGCGGTGTTCCTCGCGGAGCGACATAAGTCTCTTTTCAATCTCGATCTGATTGATTTCGTCCATTTTTGATCCAGCTTAATATCCAATGCGAGGGGATGTTGATAATACCAGATATCATGTTGGCAACCCATATGATTTGTACCACCCTGTAAAACAAATTTGGCACGATTGGGAAGGAAGCAAATGCGGATCGGAGTTTTGACCAGTGGCGGGGATTGCGCCGGACTGAATGCGGTTATTCTTGCGGTCGTTCGTCGTGCTGTTCTGGGCTATGGCTGGGACGTGGTCGGTATCCGTCAGGGCACGCACGGCCTGATGCAGGATCCGCCCCAGGCGATTGACCTTAATGATCAGGTCAATAATGACGGGATGCTGCGCCTTGGCGGGACGATTCTGGGCACCGTCAACAAGGGAGACCCGTTCCATTACCCGATGCCGGGTGGCAGTTTTGCCGACCGATCCAGCGAAGTTATCGAAGGCTATCACAAGCTTGGTCTGGATGCCCTGATCGGGATTGGCGGGGATGGCAGCATGGCCATCCTGCATCGTCTGGCCAAGATGGGCGGGATCAATCTGGTCGGTATCCCAAAGACGGTCGATAACGACCTTGCCGAAACCGAATATTCCATAGGCTTTACCACGGCCGTAAATGTCGCGACCGACGCGCTGGATCGCTTGCAGCTAACAGCAGCATCACACGACCGGATCATGATCCTTGAGGTCATGGGGCGTGATGCGGGCCATATCGCGCTGTTTGCCGGGGTGGCCGGTGGGGCGGATGTGATCCTGATCCCGGAAATGGATTATGACCTTGATGAGCTGACCCAGCATTGCCTCAATATCCGCAAGAGCGGCCGCAACCATGCCTTGGTCATCGTGGCCGAGGCCGTCAAGCGCGATGACGGATCGGCGGTCACACAGGGGAATGACGGCCAGAAGGTCCGTTATGGCGGTATTGGTCATTGGTTGGCCGATGAACTAGGCGAACGGACCGGTTGGGAAACCCGTGTGACGGTATTGGGCCATGTGCAGCGTGGCGGCACACCATCGCCGCGTGACCGTGTGATTGCATCCGCCTTTGGTGTGCATGCGGTGGATCTGATTGCCGAAAAGAAATTTGATCGCGTGTGCGCCTGGCAGCAGCGCAAGGTCGTGGATGTGGCGATGGAAGATGTCATTGTCGGACCTCGCCTTGTTGATACTGCGGGCACGATGGTCTCGACTGCCAAGGGGCTTGGTGCCTATCTTGGGCATCCACCAAAAGTTGCCAGAACGGCCAAAACAGTCTGATATCCAATAATAAACAAGCAGGTTGGGAATGGATCAGGAAGAAGTCTGGGCCTTTACGGTCGCGATGTATGGTCGCGACGGCGTGGCCAAGCTGTGTCTCGATCTTCAGGATCGCTGTGACCTTGATGTGAACATGCTGCTTTTCATGTTCTTTCTCGGGCAAAAGGGGCTGGCGCCGATGAGCATTTCCTCGCTCGAGGCATCTGTTCGCGATTGGCGCGAAAACGTCATCAAGCCGCTCCGCCATACTCGGCGCCATTTGCGCAATGACCCACGTGCCAGCGCGCAGGACCTGCGCCAAAAGGTCAAAGCAGAAGAATTACAGGCCGAACGGATCGAGCAGCACATTCTGTGCGAAGCGGTGCAAACGGTACCGATTGATGACCCGATTGCCGCCGTGCACGCCTATCTGTCACCCAACCGGTTCGAGCTTGATCAGAGCGCATGTGACAAAGCGCTTGGCGAACTCACCCGCTTGATGGGGATCGCCTAGCGTTTTGATATCCCCAGCCCGGGGCCTAGTCGCGGTTTTTCGGTTTTCCGGTGACCGGGATCTGGTTGCTGGCTTCGGGATCACCCCAACGCGCCGTTTCGGGCAGATCGATGTCAAACAGATCCAGAACCCGCGCACAGCTTTGCGTCACCATTTCTTCAAGTGATTTTGGCCGGGCATAGAATGCCGGGACCGGCGGGGCA
>TARA_B100000674_G_scaffold174604_1_pt1 | contig 26562 bp, 18 predicted proteins | sample TARA_B100000674 | Tara Oceans TARA_B100000674 (sample SAMEA2622759) | marine metagenome | biome: marine biome (ENVO:00000447); feature: surface water layer (ENVO:00002042); material: "saline water (ENVO:00002010), including plankton (ENVO:xxxxxxxx)" | depth 5 m | reverse complement strand
AACATCATCAAATACCTTAAAGCCTTTGTTTTTGGCAACAGAATTCAACTCAACGAATTTCATACCAAACCTTGTGTCAGGTTTATCGCTTCCGTATAGTATCATTGCATCTGCGTATGTTAATCTGGGAAAATCAGGCAAATCGATATCCAAAACAGATTTGAAAAGATGTTTGGTTAGTCCCTCAAAGGTTTCAAGAATATCTTCTTGTGTAACAAAAGACATTTCGCAGTCTATTTGTGTGAATTCAGGTTGTCTATCCGCTCTTAAATCTTCATCTCTGAAACACTTCACAATTTGGTAGTATCTATCCATTCCGGCTACCATTAATAATTGCTTAAAAGTTTGTGGAGATTGAGGTAGGGCATAAAACTCACCTGGATTCATTCTTGATGGTACAACAAAATCACGAGCTCCTTCAGGAGTGGATTTAATTAAGTATGGTGTTTCAACTTCAAGAAAGTTTTGACTTTCTAAATATTTTCGCGTTTGAAAAGAGACTTTGTTTCGCAGTTCCAGATTTTTACGAACTGGGTTTCGTCTAATATCCAGGTATCGATATTTCATTCTTAATTCTTCGCCTCCATCTGTCTCGTCTTCAATAGTAAATGGAGGAGTAACTGATGCATTTAAGATGCTGATTTCAGCAACTTTAATTTCAATTTCACCTGTTGCGATTTTTGTTGTTTTTGAAAAACGTTCGATAACCTCCCCTGAGACAGAAACCACAAATTCTCTACCTGTTTTTTTTGCGATTTCAATGGATTCATTCGATGAGACTCCCTCTTCCAGAACCAACTGTGTGATTCCATATCGATCGCGAAGATCAATCCATAGCAAACCTCCTTTGTTTCTAACCTTCTGAACCCAACCACTTAAGGTTACATGTTCTCCAGCGTTTGAAATTCTTAATTCTCCGCAGTTGTGTGATCGATACATAATTTTTAATTAAGATTCTTTTGCAAAAGTAATAAAACGTAAACAGTCGGCCGAAAACTTTAACTTTGTAATATGAGTCTTTCTGTTTTTAGTGATGAACATTTTATGAAACTGGCCTATTTAGAAGCTCAGAAAGCTTTTGAAACGGACGAGGTTCCTGTTGGAGCGGTAATTGTTTGTAACAATCAGGTTATTGCCAAGGCTCATAACATGACTGAAGCGCTTAATGATGTGACTGCCCATGCTGAAATGCAAGTGTTTACAATGGCTGCTAATTTTTTAGGTGGGAAATTTTTAGATGAATGTACGCTTTATGTAACTCTTGAGCCATGTCCAATGTGTGCTGGCGCTGCATATTGGACGCGATTGAAAAAGGTCGTTATTGCTGCTCGTGATGATAAACGCGGATATAGATCAATCAATGAAAACATTCTTCACCCTAAAACAAAAGTAAAGTGGGGGGTGATGGAAGCGGAATGCAGTACTATTTTGAAAGAATTTTTCGCAAAAAAAAGAAAAGGCTTTTAATTAGCCTAACATTTTAAGTTGAGTAATTTCTGCTTCGGAAAGTTTGCGATATTCCCCTCTGGATAAATTTTTCTTTGTTATTCCTGCAAATGAAACTCTATCTGCTTTTTTAATTTTATACCCTAAGAGCTCAAATATTTTTGTCAAAATTTTAGGTTTATTATTTAAAATTTCGACTCCAATGGTATGTTGATTCCCTTTAACATAAGAAATGGATTCTGCTTTTGCCCAACCACCAGAAGGAAGGCGTATTCCTTGAGTTATTTTTTCTAAATCTTCTTGTTTAAGTGGTTTGTCCAGTTCCAATTGAAAAATTTTTTCAAATTCATGTTTTGGATTAGAAAGTTTTAAATAAAGATCATTATCATTTGTAAGTAGTAATATTCCAGTGGAATCTCGTTCTAGTTTTACAATGGGTGATAAAATATATTTTGTGGCTTTGTTGACTAATCGTCCAACAGTTCTTTCCTTTAATGGGTTGTCACAGTTTGAATTGAAATTTTTCGGTTTATTAATGGCGAAGTAAAAAAGTTCATTGTGGGAAAGAGTTTCACCTTCATGTTTTATAATGTCAGTGTTTTTAACCTTGTAACCCATCTCTGTGATTATTTTTCCATTTACTGTAATTGAACCCAATTGGATTAATTCATCAGCCTCTCTTCGAGAACATACTCCGGCATGTGCGATAAATTTGTTTAGCCGGGTTGTCCCATCACCCAGATTTGATGAATTGGAATTTAACCTTTTTTTGGGTCCTCCCCCTCTTTTTTTATCCTTACCAAATCGCACTGCAGCAGGTTCGTGATTTCTTTTCCTGCTCCCCCCTGTTTTCTTTCTGTTCGCCATAACGATATAAAGATAGCTTTTAATGGTAATATTAAGCAAAATGAAAACTTTTCAATACAGTTATTTCCCTTTCTTTAAAAAAGCAATATTTCTTTTTAGGCCTGTTAATTTAGTTCTTTTAACTGCACTTTTAGAAAAGAGTTTACTGAAGCTCTCCTGATTGATGTGATCCCAATCTTTTTGAGTCATAGAAAGTAAATCCGGATGAGGATTAAAAAGAGGTTCATTGTGTGGTTTGGAAAGCCGGTTCCATGGACAAATGTCTTGACAGATATCACATCCGAACATCCAGTTATCAAATTTTCCATTTACGGATTCAGGAATGGATTCTTTTAATTCTATGGTATAGTAGGAAATACATTTTGATCCATCAACTACCATGGGTTCTACAATTGCTTCAGTTGGGCATTCGTCTATGCATGCAGTGCATGTTCCGCAGTGATCAGTTACAGGGCCGTCACTGGGTAGTTCAAGGTCTATAATCAGTTCAGCAATGAAGAAAAAACTCCCTGATTTTTTATTTATTAAATTTCCATTTTTCCCAACCCAACCCAGACCACTCTTTTTTGCCCAGGCTTTATCTAAAACAGGTGCCGAATCAACAAAACCTCTTCCCGATACTTCACCTATTTCATGGTTAATAAATTCAAGCAATTGATTCAGTTTCTGGCGAATGACTAAATGATAATCCTGACCATAGGCATATTTTGCAATTTTAGGGGAATTTTTATTTTGTGTTTTTTCAGGAAAATAATTAATCATAAAAGAAACTACTGATTTGGCGTCATCTACCAGTAGCCTGGGATCTAGCCGTTTATCAAAATGGTTTTCCATGTAGTTCATTTTACCATGATGATTTTTTTGTAAATAGTTTTCCAGCCTCGGAGCGTCTTCTTCAAGAAATTCAGCCTTTGAAACACCAACATAATCAAACCCTAATCTGTAAGCTTCAGATTTAATTAACTCCTTATGTTTTTTCCCTGCTTTCAAAATTGCATGTATATGAATTCAGCACCATCATTGATGTTTCCAATTAAAAAGCAAATAAGCGTTAAAATGGAGACAAAGCCTATTGAAAAATTGGGTGATTTTGCCATTTTTTCAAGGTTATTTTCCAAAATAAGAAAGATTAAAATCAATGTTATAATCATTCCTAGTTGAAATTGTTGCTCTAAATGCCAACCGTTTCCTAGCACTGCGAATACATCGGTTTCCCATTTAAAGTTCCAGGATTCGATAGTGAAAACCTGTTGAGTAAAATTTAGTGAATTTTTCCATGTTTTTGAAACAAAAAATAGATTTGAAAAACTTATGAATAGAATTGTAAATAACCATCCAATCGATTTTGGCAGTTTTATCCCAGCTTTTTTACCAATATGTTCTGTGCTTAAATATACTCCGTTTAATATTCCCCAAACTAAAAATCCAGCATAAAGCCCATGCCATAAACCACTTAAAATAAATGTGACTAATATGCCAATAACGATACTGTATTTAGGATGTTTTCGAAGTTGAAAGGATATTGGGTAAAAGAAGTTTTGAGTAAGCCAGTCAATTAATGAAATATGTGTTTTTTTCCAATATTCACTAACAGAAGAGGATCTTAGAGGAATTTTAAAGTTTTCTTTCAGGTTTACATTGAACAATTTTCCAACGCCTAATGCAATATCAGTGTAAGCGCTGAAATTTAAATACATTTCGATAGTAAAGAGTATACTGGCAATCAGAATAGTAATTCCTTTAAATTCAACTTCTTCACCTCCAAATACTGTATCGGTTATAATGTGCAGGTTGTCAGCTAAAACAATTTTCTTAAAAATTCCGAACAGAATTCTGTTTATACCTGATGTGAAATTTTTTGGATTGAATTTAGAAAGGTGATCCAGAGCATTAATCTCTTTAGGCAGTAGAATTGGGCCTGAAATAAATTTTGCAAAAAAAGCATTTGCAAAAAGTAAATCTTTAAAGTTATATTCCTGAGGTTTATGTCTTATGCTCAAAAGTAATAAGCCAATGTTTTGAATGGCATAATAGGATAAACCGAATTTAAAAAAGGTGAGATTCTCTTTTGGAAGGTATATTGATAAGAGAACACCTAAATGGATGATAATTCCAATCCATGCTTTTGCCCTGGACTTTTGTAATAAAGTAGTTGCTGCTGTAAGGGCTATTAAGCAAAGAGCAGATTGCCAGCTTAAAAAAGATATTAATACAATTGATGCTGCGATGAGTATATCTTTTCCATTAAGCTTCGTTTTATAATAAACAATAAGGCTTACAAGAAAGATAGATATAGAAATGTATGGGACCCAATTCACCGTACTAAGTTACTGAACTGATTTACATTTTTTGCTCAATACTTTTAACTAATTCACCTATGTTTTCAAAATCCATAACCTCAAAAAATTCAAATTCAATGTTGAATTCTTCTTCTATTGTTCGGATTAAGTCCATATGATTTAAAGAATCCCATTCCTCAATATCATTAGCCGTAGTAGATGATTTGATTGCAAGTTTTTCTTTTTTAAAAAAGTCGCCGATTACAATATTCAGTGTTTTTAGTATTTGTTTGTCCTTACTCAAGTGTTAAAAGAAGTTAAGCAGATACAAAAATACGATTAAAGTGCGTTAATAAATCAGATACGTTCTTTTTAAAGATTAATTTTTCATAATTCTTATTACTGATTTTCGATAATCAGATTTTAAGTAGGTTTAGTTTTGGTTAATAGTAATCCCGCCATTTACAGGCGGGATTACTATTTTTTATGCAATTTATTTACAAATTTAATTTCTTATGAGCTGAATAAACCCATTAATTAATCGGTTTTCAATACCGTTTAATCGTTTTTCTTTGATAGTGCAGCTGTAAAAATAAACTCCGGATGAACATGGGAGTTTTGTTATCATATGCATTCCGTCCCAATTTATATTACGGTCATTTGTTGTGTAAACAAGCTGTCCCCATCTGTTATATATTTTAAAGTCAACCCCTTCAACATATTTATATGGAAAGGGAATAACAATTTCATTGAAGTTATCTCCATTAGGAGTGAAAATATTGGGAAGTTCGTAAGAAGGACAATTGTCAAAACAGACTTCATGAGCAGGTTCAGATTCATTGCCCACAGAATCAATTGCTGAGAAAGTATAGCAACCGGCTACTTCTGTCAATTCACCATGAACAAATATTGAATCTTCCCAGGGAGAATTTATTGTTGAAAGCAAATTATATTCGTCTTTAGGATATCTTTTATAGAAAACAGTCAAAAAGCTTAAATCTGAGTTGCAATTTATTGTGTCTGGATTCCACGAAAATTTATTTTGATTTAAGTCACAATTTGACAATGCAGTGATTTCAGGAACACAAGGGGGAATCAAATCTTCAGGAATTTCGCAAATTTCCTGACTGTTATTAAGTAGAAATGTATCCGATTTATTGGAGCTGTATTCACCCAATGTTAACACTTTATAGCAATAGAGGTTACCATTGATCAGATTTGTATGTGTGAATGAATTCCCTGCTACAGAATCGACAGGCTCCCATATTCCATTGTTTTCGAGGAGAATTATTGTTGTGTCATTGCTCCATGGTGTTGAGAAATTCCAGTTTAGCTGAATAGTTTGGTCAGCCGGAATAGAAGTGAGAAATACCGAAGATGCGTTTTGAGAGGAGGAAAGAATGGTTTCTTCACCATTTAATGTTTCAATTAGTTCAATTTTATAGTTTTTTTGAAAAGATTGGGTATTGATGTTTTTATGAATAAAACTGGTATCATTTAGATTTAATGAGGTGTAAATCAGGTTTGGTATTCCTGCGTTAATTTCATAAACCTTGCAAAAAAGTTCTCCAGTAAAACTAAGACTATCTATATCTTTTGGATTTTTCCACTTAATGAAAATTTTTCCAGATGATGAATCCGTAATTTTTACATCAATATGAGTGGGGATTGGACTTATCTCTACTGTTTGGGTGCAGGATTCTTCACTGGCAATGCTTTCAGAACCATCAGGGTATATCGCCACAACCCTGTAGCAATAGATGTTTCCTTCTATTGCAGATTCGTCAAAATAGATACTGTTATCTCTGCCTTCTGAATTTCCGATAAGCACATATCCTGTATAGGAAGGTATTCCGGTTTCACATGAATCCGGAATCCAGTTCAAAGAATCATTTTTACGGTAAATTTTATAGCCAACGACTTCTTCGCAAATACTTCTTGTCCATGAAACATGAATTCCATCGGTTTGAGCATCAGTAACTATATTTTGGACTTTTGGACCAATTACCGTAATGTTTAATGTGTATAAATCAATTAATTGAACTTCACTGTCATTGTCTTGTGCCTTGAAAAAAATTTGATATGGACTATATCTTACATGAGAACATCCTGTACTCCATAAAAAATTACCAGTTACAGTGTCCTCTCCAAGAACTTCAGAAAAAACAGCTAAATCCCCGCTTACCTCGGTAATCGGACCACCACTCGCTGTAAGCGTAATAGTTTGATCGGTATCATTATCAGTTGCAGTAATATCAAAATCCAATACTGTTCCGGCTTGAACACAAAGGTGTTTTATGTGCTCAATTTCGGGTGGGTTATTTTCACATTCTTTAACACTTACCTGCATGTCCCTGATCATACTTCCGATTAAAAAGCCACTTCTATATTCCTTTATTAATATTGCTAAATTAAATTCTCCTTGAATAGTAGGTCTATCCCATGTTAATGTTCCGGTTTGGGGGTTTATTGAAACACCTTCGGGAAAGGAATATCCCGGAACGGGCTCCCCACTTAAACCATTTGCTTCAATTATTGAAAATGCTAAACTATCTCCGTCTTCGTCAAAAGCTGACGGATTGTGCTGAAAAATAGCATTAGTGCACGCTTCTTCTATGGGAGGGTTGAGTAGTACTGGAGAATTATTGTCTCCTAAGAAAGGATTTATGACTATTTGAGATTCAATATAAAAGGGAACATTTACACTATTGGGGATATTATTTATTTCAGCATTTCTATTCGGGTCCTCAAGATAAACTGTGTAGTTTCCTGGTCCGGGGAAAGTATGTATACTTTTGTATTCATTCTTATTGATGTCGGCAGCAATAAATTCTGGAAATCCTTCTGATCTGATTAGGGAATCGATTGATCCATCTCCCCAGTTAATTTCAATAACAGGACGATCTGCATCTGTTTCAATTCGTGTATAGGTGACGAGTGTAATTTCATATTGATTGACTCCGATTTGTTTGAATGATATTTCACCGGCTCTATTGTGTGTAGCTAAAGACACAAAAGAAATAAAATATAAGATTATGAAATATCCACACTTCATTCAATTGAACAAATAAAAGGGTTGGTTTTAATAACAATTCTAAGTTATGTATTTCAAATGAAGCTTTTTCGGAATAGTTTGGTAAATTACCTTAAAATTACAATTCATGGAATTAGTCCTGGAAAAAGAAGGCATCAAAAAAGGGAGCCAAATTATTGTTGTTGATTCAAAAAAAGTATTAAAAAGTAAGCTTAACGGCAAGGAGTATAAAGTTGCGATAGCTAAATTAAAGAAGGATTATCTTATTAATATTTCTGTACTTGATGAGCAGAAATATGTAGCTCTGTTAAATCTCAAGAATCAAGAAAAAAATCGAAAGCTGGGTGCTGAATTGGTTGATGAAATTTTCGGAAGGGCATTTTTATATGATTTTTCTACCAATTCAAAAGGGATAACCTCTTTTTTGGAAGGTATGATGTTAAAAGATTATACATTTAGCAAATACAAAACAAAAACTGATTTTAAACAGAAAAGGGTTGCTTTAATTTCATCGAATTTATCAGAAGTAGATATTCAAGAACTTAAAAGTTTGGTGAGCAGTGTTTTTCAAACGAGGGATTGGGTTAATGAACCTGTTAATAAACTAACAACCGGTCAATTTATAAAGGAAATTAAATCTTTAAAAAGTTTAGGTATTTCAGTTGATGTATTTCGGAAATCAAAACTTGAAGCACTTAATATGGGGGGAATAATTGGTGTGAATCAAGGAAGTCACGATGAAGCTGCTTTGGTAAAAAGTGAGTGGAAACCGAAAAATCCAAAAAATCCAAGACCAATTGTTTTAGTTGGAAAAGGTGTGCTTTTCGATACGGGAGGGATTAATATTAAAACAGGAAGCTTCATGAACGATATGAAAGCAGATATGGGTGGTGCTTCAACAGTTTTGGGAGTGTTAAGACTCATTGCGACACAAGAACTTCCTGTTCATCTTATAGTATTGACACCAATTACCGAAAATAGAATAAATGGGAAAGAGTTAGTTCCTGGTGACGTGATTAAAATGCACAGTGGAAAAACAGTAGAGGTTTTAAATACAGATGCGGAAGGAAGATTGATCCTGGCAGATGCGTTAACTTTTGCTAAAAAATTCAATCCTTTATTGGTAATTGACGCTGCTACATTAACAGGTTCAGCTTACAGAATAACAGCTAACCATGGCGCTGTAATTATGGGTACAGACGATAAAAATATTAAAGCACTAAAAAAAGCAGGTGAAGATGTTTATGAGAGATTAATCGAATTACCAATGTGGGAAGAGTTTGAAGAAACTTTAAAAAGTAGTGTTGCCGATATAACCAATTTAGGATCCAGCGAAGGACAGGTAGTATGTGCAGGATTTTTTCTGAAAAGCTTCACTGATTACCCCTGGGTACATTTGGATATTGCGGGTTCAGCTTTTCGAAATTCCGAGAGTTTTTATTTACCAAAAGGAGGAACTGGTTTTGGAGTAAGGTTGCTGTATCAATATTTTAAGAATAAGTTTGTAGTCTGAATATCTGTTATGAGCGAAAAAAGAGAGAAAATAAAAATTGGAATAACTCATGGAGATGCTAACGGCATTGGATATGAGGTTATTTTAAAAGCATTTAGTGACAGTAAAATGTTGGATCTGTGCACACCGATAATTTACGGATCTAAAAAGTATAGTGCTGAGCACAAAGAGAAATTAAAAATGCAAAATTTCCCTTTTTTCATTATTAAAAATTCGGATGATGCTAAAAGAAATAAAGTCAATTTGATTGACTGTTGTGATGATCAAGAAGAATTAACCATTGGTGAACCAACAAATTCATCGGGTAAATCAGCTTATCAATCTTTGAATAGCGCTGTGGAGGACTTGCTAAACGGCAGGATCGACTCTGTTGTCACGGCTCCTATCAATAAAAAAAATATTCAGCAGCAAGAATTTAACTTTCCTGGACATACAGAGTTTTTAGGTCAGAAAGATGGCGGAAAAAAAGGTCTGATGTTTATGATTTCCGACAAGTTAAGAGTTGGAGTTGTTACGGGGCATATACCTTTAAAAGACGTTGCAAGTGAGATATCAGTTGAAAAAATTCAGCAAAAATTGCAAGTAATGAATTTGTCTCTCATTAGAGATTTTAATATTCGTAAACCTAAAATAGCTGTTTTAGGGTTGAACCCTCATGCGGGAGATAATGGTTTATTGGGTATCGAAGAGCAGGATGTTATTATAACTGCAATTCAAAATGCATGCGAAGAAAAGATAATTGCGCATGGTCCATTTCCTGCAGATGGTTTTTTCGGATCAACTCAACATTCAAATTACGATGCAGTTTTGGCGATGTACCATGATCAAGGGTTAATTCCTTTTAAGGCATTAAGTTTTGGAGAAGGAGTTAATTTTACAGCCGGTTTAAGTTTTGTTCGGACATCCCCTGATCATGGAACTGGTTATGATATTGCCGGAAAAAATAAAGCAGATCCTTCATCGATGCGGAAAGCAATTTATGCAGCTATTGAAATATGTAAGAACAGGCATTTGAGTGATACACTTGAAAAGAACGCAATGCGTTCTGAAGAACTAAAAGAAAACAGGTCTCAAAACCCTTCAGAACGTAAAAATAATCGAGGTGAGCGAAAATCTTACCACAAGCCTGCTCCTGATGTGTCGGAATAAATTAGCAAATGGCTGTTTTTATAAATTTTTATTTAGTAAATTTGCAGGCTCTTAATTTTTTGACATATGGAATTTGATCAGTTTTTAATCGGTTTCGAAGGCTTTAAATTGGGAGAGCACGACTTTAGGTTTTTAGTAGATAACACGTTCTTTGGAGGCTTGGAATACTCTGAAATTCAAGAGGGTAGAGTGATTGTTGACGCTGTTTTTATTAAGTCTGAAAGGCTTATGGAAATGGACTTGGATTTCAAAGGAGAAGTGATTGTTCCATGTGATTTATGTGGAGAAGATCTTGTTCAAACAATTGATTTTAAGGAGTCTGTTGTTATTAAGACAGGAGCTCAGCAAGATGAAGATGAAGGAATAATTATTCTTGAAAGAGGTGAAACAGATATTGATATTAGTCATTACCTGTATGAAAGTATTAGTTTGAGTTTACCCTCTAAAAGAGTACATGAGCAAGTTGAAGGAGAACCTAAATGCAATGAAGCATTGATGGCTAAGGTCAACGGTAACGAAGACGATAATGATGACGAAATTGACCCCAGATGGGCAGCTTTGAAAAATTTAAAATAAGAATATAATTAAACCATATACAAATGGCACATCCTAAACGAAAGATTAGTAAGACAAGAAGAGACAAAAGAAGGACTCATTACAAGGCTTCTGTTCCGCAAATCGCTGAATGTCCAACAACCGGAGAGTCTCATTTATACCATAGAGCTCATTGGCATGAAGGAAAACTTTATTACAAGGGTAAGGTTGTAATGGAAAAAACATCATCTTTATAGATTGGTTACAGATTTTTGTAGTTTTATAAAAATAAAACTATAAATAGTAAATGAGAATTGGTATAGATATAATGGGTGGTGATTTTGCTCCCCAAACTACTACCGAAGGTGCAATATTAGCACAAAAGGAATTGTCTGACGTAGAGTTAGTTCTTATAGGCGATGAATCTGTAATATCCTCTATTATGGATGAAAAAGGCGCCGATAAGAGCAATTTTTCTATTGTTCATACCACGGATATTATTGGTATGGGCGAACATCCAATAAAAGCATTTAAACAGAAACCTAAATCATCCATTGGAATAGGTTTTCATCTTTTATCGTCTGGTGAAATTCAGGGTTTTGCCGGTGCGGGTAATACTGGTGCGATGATGATTGGCTCAATGTATTCCGTCAAATCTATTCCCGGAATAATTCGTCCTTGTATTACCTCCGTAATGCCTAAAGAAAATGGTGGTGTTAATCTTATTTTAGATGTTGGTGTCAATGCAGATTGTAAACCAGATGTTTTGTATCAATTTGGTGTTGTTGGTAGTGTTTATGCTCAGAACGTTTTTGGTATAGAGAATCCCAGAGTTGGACTTTTAAATATAGGCGAAGAGCCTGAAAAAGGCAATTTATTGAGTCAGGCTTCAAATAATTTAATGAATGATTCCAAGGATTTTAATTTTATAGGTAATATTGAAGGTAGAGATTTGTTTGATGACAAGTGCGATGTTATTGTTTGTGACGGTTTTACAGGTAATGTAGTCTTAAAAGAAGCAGAGGCATTTTATTATTTGATGAAAAAACGTGGCATGCTTGATGATTATTTTAGTAGGTTTAACTATGAGATATATGGAGGAAGTCCTATCTTGGGAATTAATTCCAACGTTGTAGTTGGACATGGTATATCAAACGATGAGGCAATTAAGAATATGATTAAGTTAACTGCAGAATGTGTTGAAGCAGATCTGTCAAAAAAAATAAAAGAAGCTTTTAAGTAATGAGTGCTATTAACGCTGCAATAACTTGTGTTGGAGGTTACGTACCAGATTACGTAATGACAAATAAAGAATTAGAAAAAATTGTTGATACTACAGATGAGTGGATTACTACACGAACAGGAATTAAAGAAAGGAGAATTTTAAAAGGAGAAGGGAAGGCAACATCAGATATGGGGGCTGAAGTTGTCAAACAGATTTGTGAAAAAAGAGGAATATCTCCGGAAGAAATTGATCTGATTTTAGTGGCAACAGTCACACCTGACATGCCTTTTCCATCAACAGCAAATCTCATATGTCATAAAGTGGGTGCTTCGAATGCCTGGGGGTATGATTTAAGTGCAGCTTGCTCTGGTTTTTTATTTGCTTTGGTTACCGGTCAAAGGTTTGTTGAAAGTGGTGCTTATAAAAAGGTGATTGTTGTAGGAGCTGATAAAATGTCCAGTATTATAAACTATGATGATCGAACAACTTGTATTATTTTTGGAGATGGTGCAGGGGGGGTTCTGTTAGAACCAACAGAAGAGAAGGTTGGTGTTATGGATTCTGTTTTAAAAAGTGACGGTTCTGGAAAAGAGTATTTAAATATCAAAGCAGGAGGATCATATAAACCTTCGAGTTATGAAACCATTGATAACAAAGAACATTTTGTTTATCAGGAAGGTAGATCTGTGTTCAAATTTGCAGTTACGAACATGGCCGATGTAGCGGCAGAGGTAATGGAAAGAAATAATTTAAAGGGAAGCGATGTAGATTGGTTAGTTCCTCATCAGGCAAACTTAAGAATTATTGATGCAACAAGAGAAAGAGCAGGATTACCACAAGATAAAGTGATGATTAATATTCAAAAGTATGGTAATACAACTGCAGGAACTTTACCACTTTGTTTGTGGGATTGGGAAAAGAAATTAAAAAAAGGTGATAATTTATTATTGGCTGCTTTTGGTGGCGGGTTTACATGGGGATCCGTATATTTAAAGTGGGCATATAACGCATAAAAATTTTAAGAACGAAAACTCTTTTATTATGAAAGCGACAGAAATTCAAGACTTGATTAAATTCGTTTCCAAGTCTGGTGTTAGTGAGGTTAATTTAGAGACAAAAGATGTGAAATTAACTATAAAAAATGATGCGGTTAAGCGTAAGAAGACCGGTTCAATTGAACCTCAGATTTTACAGGTTCCTGTACCTCAGGTTGTTCAGCAGCCAGTTTCGGCAACTCCATTAGCAGCTCCTGCGCCAGTTCCGGCAGTTCCTGCATCAGTTGCCGCTGAACCAGCTCCTTCTTCTAATTCATCCAATGAAGAAGTTGCAGCAGAACCTGTTGAGGATACATCCAGATATGTGGAGATTAAATCTCCTATGATTGGAACTTTTTATCGTCGTTCTTCTCCTGACAAGCCGAATTTTGTGGAAGTTGGTTCAGAGATAAAGAAAGGAGATGTAATTTGTATTATCGAGGCGATGAAGTTATTTAATGAAATTGAAGCCGAGGCTTCGGGTAAAATAGTAAAAGTTCTGGTTGATGATTCAACACCTGTTGAGTATGATCAACCATTGTTTATTATTGATCCCAGTTAATTAATTTTAGGTTTTATTTCATCTTGTATATTTTTAACGGTTTAAACTAAATTATTATGTTTAAAAAAATATTAATTGCCAATCGTGGAGAAATCGCTTTGCGGGTTATTCGTACATGCAAAGAGATGGGTATAAAAACGGTTGCTGTTTATTCCACTGCGGATAAAGATAGTTTACATGTAAGATTTGCTGATGAAGCTATTTGTATTGGACCAGCTCCATCCAACGAGTCTTATTTAGATATTCCAAGAATAATTTCAGCTGCTGAAATTACAAATGCAGATGCTGTTCACCCCGGATACGGTTTTCTTTCTGAGAACTCAAAGTTCTCAAGAATTTGTACTGAAAACGGGATTAAATTTATCGGTGCAACACCAGAGCAGATTGACGGGATGGGAAATAAAGCACAAGCTAAATCAACTATGGAAGAAGCCGGTGTTCCTTGTGTTCCCGGATCAAAAGGTTTGGTTAAAACTACTGCTGAAGCCAAAAAGATTGCAAAGAAAATTGGTTATCCAGTAATGATAAAAGCCTCTGCAGGTGGAGGTGGAAAAGGAATGCGATTTATTCCATCAGAGGATGAATTGGAAGAATTGATGGATAGTGCAAAGCGAGAATCTGCTGCATGTTTTGGTAATGACGATATGTATATGGAGAAATTCATAGAAGAACCTCGTCATATTGAGATTCAAATTATTGGTGATCAAACCGGTAACGCTTGTCATCTTTCTGAAAGAGATTGTTCTACACAAAGACGTCATCAGAAACTAGTTGAGGAGGTTCCTTCACCCTTTATGACAAAAAAATTAAGGGATGAAATGGGTCAAGCGGCAATTAAGGCCGCAAAGGCGGTAAAATATGAAGGTGCTGGTACCGTTGAGTTTTTAGTGGATAAGCACAGAAAATTCTACTTCATGGAAATGAACACGCGTATTCAGGTTGAGCACTGCGTAACAGAAGAGGTAGTTGGTTTCGATTTAATAAGAGAACAAATTAAGGTAGCAGCAGGATATAAAATATCTGGAAAAAATTATACTCCTCAATTACATGCTATTGAGTGTAGAATTAATGCAGAAGATCCAATAAATGGATTCAGGCCTTCGCCGGGTAAAATCAATGAATTACATACTCCGGGTGGTCATGGAATACGCTTGGATACACATGTTTATTCAGGATATGCTATTCCACCAAATTATGATTCAATGATTGCTAAATTAATTTCGGTAGCACAAACCAGAGAAGAGGCAATAGCAAAAATGAAAAGAGCATTGGATGAGTTTATAATAGAAGGTATTAAAACAACCATTCCTTTTCATATTAAATTAATGGAAAATGAAACTTTTGTTAATGGTGGAGTAACAACCAAATTCCTTGAGGAGGTTGAGTTTGATTATTCGGATATGAAGTAACGTTATTTGTTTAATAGTTTAAAAAGCCGGTATCTACCGGCTTTTTTTGTGTTGAAATTCTTATACTAAAAGGATTTACAGCGTGAATCGAATACTTACTCCTCCTTTACTTGTTGAGGTGGGAAAAGAGGTTGACAGATGGGGATTATTAATGGTTTGATCATAGAACGCTCTTGCTGTAACTTTCTCGCTCACCTTGTAATCTCCTGAAAGCTTTATGGCTGTCAATAGCCCCCCAACTGGCGGAGCCGGACTTTTATCAACATTAATTGTTATCAATCGGGTATTTTTTACAGAAACGTCCAATCTCAAGTTAAGATCAGATTTTAGTCTTCTTCCTTTTATTTCAACATTTGGAATTACTAAATCTTTTATCGTATACCCTCCTCCGATAATAAAGTCCCATGTATTGTTCTCTACTACTTGAGGTGTTCCCACATCTAAGTTAATTGTTCTTGTTTTTTTGATTTCCATTTTAGCGAGAATAGAATTGTGGAACTTCATATCTACTTTAGCCAGAGGACTAAATGTTTCCTTAATGGAAACAGCAACGTTGTAGAAATCAATATTCGTGACAAAGTCACTTAATCCGCTGGTATCTCTGAGTCCTGAACCGTCAAATTTCATATTGTTTTGAACTCCATTAATACTTAATGTGCTTTTGTAGGCGTGAGCAAGCGAAATAGATCTAAAATATTTTTTAATGATGGGGATTTTTTTTAACCCATTATAGTTAAATCGCCAATCAGGGATAGGAATAGAAGGAAAGAATCCTTTCGTTGATCCAGGTGTTTGGTTGCTGTTTATTTTTATATTTTGTGGACTCTGTCCTCTGTAGGCGGAAAGGAATGAATACAATAAAACCTCATGATGTTGAGCACTGTAACCTTCCGGAAAGGATGTTGTGGGATCAAATTGGCCGTTCCAATTTGTATTCTGTTCAGCCAGTCTTTTTGCAATAATAAATCTATTGTTTAGCATTTGTTTGTAGGCAGCGGATCCCTGATTTGTTTTCGTTTTTGAAAAAGCGGTTTTAAATGTGTTGGTTGAGATAGAAAATTGTTGTGTTTTGACGCGATTGTCCTCTCTGTATTTTTTTGCTTGAGTTGAATCTATTTGATAAAAATAATTATCATTAGTAGTCAAAGATCGGGTTCCGGATAAGTTAATTTTAAAACGTTTCCATGGTTCAATAGTAGCTCTTGTATTTAAATTTTGTCGATTTGTTTTTGCTACTTGTTGTGTTATTAGGTTGGTGTTCTCGTTAAACCAATTATTTTGAATTCCATCTGTTAGGATATCTTTTTGGCTTCCGAGAACAAACTGATATCCTGGTGCAAAAAGTTTGTTTACATCCATTCCCATTATGCTGCTTTCGCCCATAAATCCTGGTAGAAAAGTTCCATTGTTTTCACTATAATTAACGGATAGATTTCTTAGCATCATAATTGTTCGAACACCTTGATTTATGATGTCTTTTGGCGTAATGGTTATTTTTGGTTTGGTAACTTGAGTACTATCTTTTGGATTTTTTTTGGCTACAGGTCTTTTTTTATTCCCTCTATTTACCTTTTTTAGGTATTTTGATTTGTTGTACAGGTTTACAAAATTGAGTTGCCCATTAATTTGACGAGTATTGTTGTTGGAAATGCTGTGACCGATAGAATCTACAAAAGCAGGATTGGTAGCTTGCCAATCATATTTCCCGGTATATTTGGCATTTGCTGTTATCCAGCTTGTCCATGGGAATTTGTTAATTGGAATTCTGTAATTTGCACTTACATTTTGTGAAAACAGGGTGTTTCTTCCGAAGTCTTTAAGGTTGGTTAGTAAAGAATCCTTTTTTTCCTGATCATCAATTCTACCAAAAGGTTCGTCAATTATAGCTTTGTTACCGGAGTTGTAGTTGAGTTTTAATGTTTTAGTTAAGTCCCATTTAACGGAGTAATCTCTGTTAAAATACCAATTTTTGTTGTAGGTAGGTTCAATAAGCAAGTTTGCTGTGGATACATTTCTGATTTCACGTTCACTAAACATTCGATTCATATTTGTTTTTACACCTATTTGTTGGGGCATATATTGAAAATTAAAATCTCGATAGAGAGCCAGATATCTTGATCGTTTTAGTTTTGCTACATTTTTCCGATAATTTATTTTATCTTTTTTTATTTGCTTTACCTCTTTTTGCAGTCTTTTAATTTCATCACTATAACTACTACTATAATTTCTTAATGATTTTATGGAATCTTCAAGAGACTTTTCTTTTTTAGTCAATTTTGCCAAGTGTTTTTTTTCAATATTTTTTATAATAGGCGTTTTTTTAAATGGTTGGATTGATTTTGGTCGGTTGTTATAGTTGTAGTTCAATCCACCTTTGTAGTTTTGTACTACATCAATTTTAGTATTTACATCCTTTTTTTCATTTTCATTGTAAGCAAATGTTGCGTCAAAGTTTGAAATATCATACAAACGTTTCTTTTTTGATCCTTTTCGCAGTTTTTTTACGTTTGAAAAATTGATACTCTTACTGGTTTGTTTATCCGGAGTAACGTCAAGTAAGTACGATTTATAAGGACTGTTTTTCAGGTTTTTTATTTTGATATCAGTGTCAAGTGGATTGTACTTCTGATCTTTTCTGATTTGATTGTAGCTTAAGTAAACAGGGAGTGATAACCCCACTTTTTCCGGAAGAAATTTGCCAATTTGAAAATTACCGGCGGCATCCAGATTTCTTACCGTCTCCCTGGATCGATCACTGACTTTTTGATCAATAGCTCCCCAACCCGGTGTACTGTAACCTCCCGATAGGGAAACATTACCTAAATCAGCCAACTTCATATTTAAGCTTGCTGTTGATGCCCAACCTCCTTGTTGATCAAATTCTGACAACCTAAGTTCGTTTACCCATATTTCTGCGCATTTTGTCCCTCCAGCTATTGTATCATTGTTTCTAACACCGATCATCAAAGAATTTATGTTAGCCATACTTGGTGAACCTTTTACAATTGCGATGTTTTTTCCGTCAATTGTTGAATATCTTTCAGTAACTGGAATATTCAGTTCGTTTCTTTTTGCTTTTAAGTTGGCAAATACTTCTTCGTAGTTAAAATCCATACGGTTTCTCACATCCCATATGGCCTCTCTTTTTGCGTCGTCTCCCGAAGGAATGTCGTGAGATGTGAACACAAGTGGGACTTCATATTCATAATAATTTTCTGTATAATCAGAACCCATTCTTAAGAAAACAGACATATTCGGATTTTCCAAATCCAACACCCTGTCATAAGGATCTTCAGCATGAATGTCCATTTGAATTCTCTTGTAGGATAATAGGTCCAGATTTACGGGTTTGTACATTCCTCGTGCATCTCCTGATTCAAGATCACAAACTTGAATTTGCATAGCTTGTTCATTTTGTTGATTTTGCGAGCCCAAATCAAATTGACGTTGAGTATTTGGGGGTAATACATATGGGATAGGATCTTTTTTAGAGTCTTCCTCTAAATTTACAGCACCTACATTAAATATTGGTACTGTTGCCGGTACTGAATTTTCTCGTGACAGGTCTCCTTCGTATTTTCGCCAGTCTGAACGAATTAAATCCAGTGAACCAAAGCGTAAAACAACAGGATCGCTCCATCCTTTTAATGCCATTCTGATGAAGCGTATGGATTGAAAACCCTGAATGTTACCAATAACATTGTCGGGTGATTTTATGGGGATTCTAAAGTTGTACCAATGTACTTTTTTACCCGATCCGGGGACGTCTGCAACAACTTTTTGAAAAAGATGATTTTGGCCAGCATCCTCTAAATCGTTTGGACGCATTGATATTTTATATTCGTAATAGCTTTCACCTTCGCTAAGTGTATTATCACGGTTTAAGTCTTCAATATCAGGTAGAGTAGTTGCTGTACTTACATAGTCCAATCCAGTTTGTTCCTGAGTAGGAGAGTTACCATCTGTTCCGTTAAAATTTTTGTAACGTTCTATTACATTGGCATTTTCATTATCGAGATTATCTCCTCTGAAGTATTGGTAGTTATCGCCGGCCGGATCTTTTCCAATAGTTCCGGGGGCATTGGAACTTCCTCCGAAAAAGTTTAAATAATCCGAATACATTGAAGACTCCTCTCGGTCATTCATGCCATCAAAACCAACATCTTGAAGCATTCTGGATTCAACATCATTATCAAATGCATTTACTAAATTTATTTTATTGGATACAAACCCCCAGGATGTTGTGTCAATATCAATATCAGGTTCACTGGGAGTTGGTAAGCCGTTTTCAAACGATTTTCGTCCATCGCGTAAAATATCTTCTGAAATATTACCAATATGCACATATAAATCTCCTCCTTCAAGAGAACCTTCAAATGCATCAATATAATCGGTTGAAGTCGCATCATAAGGGAATGGATCCATTACCCAAAACTCTATAAATTCAATGTTTTGGCTTGCAAAATCCACATAATCTATTTTTCGCATTATTCCACCCCATCGTGATGATGGGTCAATAAGCTTTCCTGTTGTTTTGTCAATACCTCCTGATAATCCAGAAGTTCCTGTAGTATCATAATTATAAGGCCCTCTTTCCTCGGGAAAATAAGCTAAATCCAATGTCTGCAGTGCAGGTGGTTCACCAACCGCTAAACTTTTGTAGGGATAAATTTCATTTTGTAATACTATTCTTTGATATAAGTTCTCCTGGATGTCTTTATTTCCTTTTATATGATTTGGAGTGTTGGCACCGTCCTTACTTCCAAAAAGAGGATCAATATTGTACCATGCTAATTTTGATCGATTGAAACCGTATGCTAAATCATTGATTAAGTCACCCTCCGGCCATTCAGGGTTTCCTTGAGGTGTAGAAGCTAATGTCCATGTTACTCTGTTTCGGATGTCAATTCCTGTCTGACCTGCTTCGAAGTCATCAATAAATGAAACGGCCTGACCATTATTTTCAATAGCATTTGGTGAACCTGGTATTAATTGAGCAAACTCTCCTTTTACTTCAACAAATGATTTTGCTTTTGTATTGAACAATAATTTGTCTACCAGTTTTGTGAGGAATTTCGATTCTGTTTTATAGTCTGTGTTTACTCCCCACATTGTATTTCTTATGGGTTCTTCTCCTTGATTAACTTTTTGTGTAAGAGGCCTTTCAGTTAAGTTGATAAATGTACCTCCAATATGAAAGTCTTTATTAACTTCATATTCTAAATGAGTTCCAAAAAGAGTTTTACTCATCATACTAAACATGGCATTACTCTCAACATTTACTCTTATAGGGGTGTTCGAATTGAGTATCGATTCATTTAATATCGTAACCTGTCCCATATTATAGTCTACTCTGAAATCAATTCCTTCTTCTAAATTTCTTCCCCCGGCAGTCACTGTAACGGCTCCTCTTGGAATACTAAATGAATTCAGGTTTATTACATTACTTTTTGAAGAGTATCGAGCATATATTCTAAATCTATTTTGAGTGGGAAATTCATTTTGTGCCCGAAACTTACTGACATTATATAAAGAGTCAAAAGCGAAAGTGTCTGCAATAGCATCATTGTTAATTTCAACCCTTAGTTTATTTCCAAAAGGTTCCAATACAGGGAAATAAATTTTACCATTTTGAAGTCGAATCGTTTGACCTTCAATAATGTCATATTTTCCATCTGGTTGTGGATTTTGTATGTTGTCCAATCGGTCTAAATCCATAATTTCCAGCCATCGCTTATTTTTTACATTTTCATTTGCATTATCAGCATTCAGAAAATTAATATCATTATTTGTGGATGGATCCCTATATCGAATATCAATATCCAGGGTGCTTGCATCCACTCCGTAAGTTCCTAATGAATACACGTTTTTCATCATTAATTCCCATAAAGGAACATTGGTGTTGTTTACTTGTGTTGATTTTAGCATTTTCAAGAAAATCGCCTCTTGTACATCGGTTACTTCACTTGCAAATTCTCCTACCTGGTAAACATCTTCAGAACCTCTAACTGAGTATTGATAGGCAACAGCTAAAACTTCATCGTCTTCCATTTTTCGATTTAGAGAAATGTAACCCAATTGCGGGTGGAAAAAGTATTCAGTGCCTTCATCCAGTTTTCGGGCATTTTCAATTTTATTGAAATGGATTCCGGCTGTGTAATTATAGTTTCCACCAATTAATTCTCCAGAAGCTGACGTATATTGTCGAGTTAGTGGGTCGCTGTTAATTTTACTGTAAAGATCGTTGCTTGAGTTGTCTGGTAAAACCTGAGATCCCGTTAATGTCTCATCATATGGGTTGTTTTCTGCTAAATCCATAAAACCAATTACGTTTCGAGCGCCCGCATTGGCACTAATCCCTATATTAGTGACCCAGACTTCAATTTTCGTAATACTTACAGCTGAGTTAAGGATTGGCGGATTCGACAAACTTTGGTTATAGTTGTCGGCAAAATATTGTGCCAAAAAGAAATGTCGATTATCTTCATATTCATCAGCTTGTATGTATACTTCCTTTGTTTGAACACCACCACTTAGTTCAATGGTTTTTGATTCCGATTTTTGTTGGGATAAAACAGTATTTACACTCAGTTTTCCAAACTGCATTTCCGTTTTTACACCAAATAGACTCTGACTTCCTTGAATTAAAGTTGAATTAAGTGGCATAGTAATATTACCCAACTCAATATTTTTTAAAATCTCATCTTCTTTTCCCTGATATTGGAGTTTCATTTGATTTTCAAAGTCAAATGAAGCTTCGGTGTTATAACTTGTTCCCAATTCAAGTTTATCTCCTATTTTACCGGTTACATTTAGCTGTATTTTTTCATCGAAGTCAAAACTTGTCACTCTTTGACTTTCAACACGAATAATTGGGTTTTCAGTTTTTGTGGAGGTGACTCCAAAAATTAACTCAGCGGAACCTTGAGGCTTTATTTCAATCTTATCGTTTCCAAAGATAGAATTAATTGCACCTCCACCTGGTATGAGGTTTTGATAAATGTCACTGCTGGAAGAAGTTCCTGAACTTTCTTGTTGTTTTTGTTTCCAATAATCTTTTTCAGCATCCTTGTATCTGTTTTTCCAAAAGTCATCAAAATTTTGTTCGTCACCCGGTCGGTACTCTTGAGTACCAACTTTTTCCTGGACCTTGTAGGTGTTTGTGACGGGGTCATATACAACTTCATATTCCACATTGCTGGGGTCTTCCAGGTCAAATGGACTTTTATCTTCATCATGTAAGTTGAAGGGAATACTTAAAGAGTCTTCTGATTGTGCTGAACCATGCATCCAGCAAATCACAAAAACGAATGAGAGTATATAGTGTGTTATGTTCTTGTAAAACTTCAATCTAAAGATTTTTCAACGCTTCTTTAATTAGATTTTCTACATCTAAGTCTGGTTGAGCCTTTAGTACCTTATTTAAAATCTTTTCCACCGAATTTTTGATGAAACCAAGTGCCAATAATGCTGATAACGCTTCATCTCGATTTGTATTGTTGGCAAATGTTAAAATATTTTGTTCTATGCCATCAATTTTACCAAGTTTGTCTTTTAAATCAACAATTATTCTTTGAGCTGATTTTGCACCAATTCCTTTAATACTTTTTAGTGCATTTACATCACTGGTAACTATAGCGGTTGTGATCTCTTCAGCGGTCATGCTTGAAAGCATAATTCTTGCAGTGCTTGCTCCAACTCCATTAACAGAGATTAATTGACGAAAAATTTCGCGTTCACTTTTTTCAGCAAATCCGTATAATGTATGGGAATCTTCCTTGATGGATAAGTGCGTAAATAATCTGCAGTTTTCATCATTACCTAATTTTGAAAATGTAATCAAAGAAATGTTTACAAAGTATCCAACACCACTTGCTTCTATAATAGCATGTGTAGGGGATTTTTCTACCAACCTGCCTTTTATATGATGAATCATTATTTTTTTATTTGTTTTACTTGAGCATCCACTACAGCAAGAGTGGTCATATTTACAATTTCTCGAACACTTGCCCCTAATTGCATAATATGAACAGATTTGTTCATGCCTAATAAGACAGGTCCAATCACTTCTAAATCGCCCATTTGCTGCAATAATTTATAAGAAATATTTCCTGAAGATAAATTCGGGAATACTAAAGTATTGGCTCTTTTTCCCTCGAATTTGGAAAATGGGAATTGCTCATTTAACATACTTGGATTTACTGCAAAATTTGCCTGTATATCTCCATCAACTATAATTTCGGGATAATAGTCGTGCAATAATTTAACAGCTTCCCTTACTCGATCAGGTCCTTTACCTTCAACTGAACCAAAGTTGGAATAGCTCAACATGGCAATTCTGGGTTCAATATTAAATTCTTTTACTGCTTTATGTGTAAGCAATGCGATATCTGCCAGGTCTTTAGCAGTAGGATTCTGATTTATAGTTGTATCTGCAAAGAAATATGGTCCATAATTTTTAGTTAAAACTAAATACATACCTGCCAGCTTACCTATTGTACTATCAACACCAATTGTTTGTAGTGAAGGTCGTATTGAGTCTTTGTATTTTCTGGTTACTCCGGTAATTAAAGCGTCCGCCTCTCCATTTTCAACCATCATACTACCAAAGTAATTTCTGCTTCGCATTATTTTACTTGCCTCATATCGGGTCACCCCTCTTCTGTTCCTTTTCTGATATAACAATTCGCCATACTCTTCTATTTTAGCTTTCGCTTCATCAGATCGTGTATCAATAATTACTACACCTTCTAAATCCAACTGATATTCCTTGATTAAATCTGTGATATTTTCTTTATTTCCTAATAAAACAGGTTCACAAATTCCTTCATCGAAAACAGTTTGCGCGGCCTTTAAAACTTTATAGTTATCCGCTTCAGCAAAAACAACCCTTTTGGGGTTTTGTTTTGCCCTGAAACTAACCTGTTGCATAATTGTACTGTCGTATCCCATTCGGCTTATCAGGTCTTGTTTGTAAGCTTCCCAATTTTTAATCTCACTATGGGCTACACCGGAATCCATAGCTGCTTTTGCAACGGCTGGAGCAACAATTGAAATTAACCTTGGGTCAGTTGGTTTGGGAATGATATATTCTTTCCCGAAAACAATATTTTTCAAATTGTAGGCTTTGCTAACTTCTTCAGGAACAGGTTCTTTGGCTAAATCAGCAATGGCTTTAACAGCAGCGATTTTCATTTCTTCATTAATGGTTGTTGCATTAACATCCATTGCACCTCTGAAAATAAATGGAAAACCTATAACGTTATTTACTTGATTCGGATGGTCTGATCTACCCGTTGCTAAAATGATATCTTCTCTTGAATTAATTGCTACATCATAAGAAATTTCAGGATCGGGATTTGCGCATGCAAAAACAATTGGATTGGGCGCCATAGTTTTCACCATTTCTGCAGACAGAATATTTCCTCTTGAAAGGCCTAAGAAAACATCAGCATCTTTAATGGCTTCTTCCAAAGTTGAAGCATCTACTTCATTAGCGAAGTATTCTTTTTGTTCCGTTAAATTACCTCTTGATGGTTTAATAACACCTTTGGAGTCCAGCATCAATATGTTTTCTTTTTTTGCGCCAAGAGATATGTATAATCTTGCACAGCTTACTGCTGAAGCTCCTGCTCCATTTACAATAATTTTAACATTTTCGATATCTTTTTCAACAAGACTTAAAGCGTTTAACAGACCGGCAGTGGTAATTATTGCCGTTCCGTGTTGGTCGTCATGCATAATTGGAATATCCAGTTCCTCCTTTAAACGACGTTCTATTTCAAAACACTCGGGTGCCTTTATATCTTCTAAATTTATACCTCCAAAAGTTGGCGATATTGCTTTTACAGTATCAATGAATTTATCAACATCAGTTGCATCAACTTCAATATCAAAACAGTCTAAATCAGCGAATATTTTAAAAAGTAACCCTTTACCTTCCATAACGGGTTTTGATGCTTCGGGACCAATATCTCCTAATCCTAAAACCGCAGTTCCGTTGGATATAACAGCAACTAAATTTGATTTTGCAGTATATTTATAAACGTTTTTTTTATTTTTTGATATTGCTATACAGGGTTCCGCAACTCCTGGTGAATACGCAAGTGATAAGTCTCTTTGCGTACTGTAGGGCTTTGTTGGAACAACTTCAATTTTTCCTGGTTTACCGTTTGAGTGATAATCGAGCGCTTCCTTTTTTCTTAGTTTAGCCATTTTTTAGTTTTAAATAGGATTCTTTTTAAAAAGAATAAAGCTCACTAAAATAAGGAATATATGAGTAAAATCATTTATTCTAAGAGGGAATAGTATAACCTTTTTTGGTATTTTTCCATCATGCAAAAAATAGTCGTTTTATCAGGTGCCGGAATAAGCGCAGAAAGTGGTATTTCAACCTTCAGAGATAATAATGGTTTATGGGAAAATCATAAAATAGAAGAAGTAGCAACTCCAGAGGCCTGGGAGATGAACAGAGAGTTGGTTATTAAGTTTTATAATTTGAGAAGAAAACAGCTTTTAGAGGTTGACCCGAACCCTGCTCATATGGCTTTAGTAAAACTGGAGGAAAAATTTGATGTTCAAATTATTACTCAAAATATAGATAATCTTCATGAGCGGGCTGGTTCATCAAATATTTTGCACCTTCATGGAGAATTAAACAAGGTTCGTTCAACCTTGGATCCTGGTCTTGTTTATACTATGAAAGACTGGGAGTTAAAAATAGGAGATACCTGCGAGAAAGGAAGTCAATTACGCCCTCATATTGTTTGGTTTGGAGAGGAAGTACCAAATATTTCAATTGCTGCAGATATGGTTAAAAAGGCGGATTGTTTGATTGTTGTCGGAACATCCTTAAATGTTTATCCTGCAGCAGGTTTAATTCATGAAGTGAGACAAGATATCCCGATTTTCCTGATTGATCCAGGTAATGTTGATTCAGGTTTTTTGAAAGAAGTAAAAATTATACAGGCTAATGCCGGTGAGGGATTAACGCGTTTGGTTAATGAGTTATTGGAAAATAACAAAAAATGAAATTCAACGTAGCAGAGCCATGAAATTAAAACCTAAAATTCTTGTAGTTTATACCGGTGGAACTATAGGTATGATCAAATCAGAATCAGGAACTTATGTCCCATTTTCAGTGGATGGTATTTTGGATTATGTTCCTCAAATTTATAATCTTGACGTTGATATAATAGTAGAGTCTTTTGAAAAACCTATGGACTCAGCTTTTGTCGGTCCTGAGCAATGGTTGCGTATTTCTAAAATAATTACTAAAAATATTGATTTAGTAGATGGTTTTGTTATTCTACATGGAACCGATACCATGGCGTATACTTCTTCTGCATTAAGTTTTTTATTGAGAGGGATCAACAAACCTGTAATATTAACAGGAGCCCAAGTTCCAATTTATGAAGAAAAATCGGATGGCGTTGATAATTTTATAAACGCTTTGGAAATAGCCAGTCAAGGCGTTGTAAAAGAGGTAGCTTTATGGTTTTGTAAAACTT
>TARA_B100000674_G_scaffold223630_1_pt1 | contig 26610 bp, 25 predicted proteins | sample TARA_B100000674 | Tara Oceans TARA_B100000674 (sample SAMEA2622759) | marine metagenome | biome: marine biome (ENVO:00000447); feature: surface water layer (ENVO:00002042); material: "saline water (ENVO:00002010), including plankton (ENVO:xxxxxxxx)" | depth 5 m | reverse complement strand
TCGCTTGGCAACATGTCCGAGGATCACTGGCAGTGGCATATGTATGACACCGTCAAGGGTTCGGACTGGCTCGGTGACCAGGACGCGATCGAATATATGTGCCGTAACGCCGTTCCGGCGGTTCATGAACTTGAACATTACGGCATGCCGTTCTCGCGTACCGAAGATGGCAAAATCTATCAGCGTCCGTTCGGTGGCCACACCCGTGACCACGGCAAGGCGCCGGTTGAACGTGCGTGTGCTGCTGCTGACCGTACCGGTCACGCCATGCTGCATACCCTCTATCAGCAGTGCCTGAAGCACAAAGCAGAATTCTTTGTCGAATATATCGCCCTTGATCTGATCATGGACGAAGACGGTTCGTGCAAAGGTCTGGTGGCCTGGGATCTTGATTCCGGTGAGTTGCACCGCTTCAACGCCAAGATGGTCATTCTGGCATCTGGTGGTTATGGCCGTGCGTTCTTCAGCTGCACCTCGGCGCATACCTGTACCGGTGACGGTCATGGCATGGTGGCCCGTGCAGGTCTTGGCCTGCAGGACATGGAATTCGTTCAGTTCCACCCGACCGGCATTTACGGTTCAGGCTGCCTGATCACCGAGGGTGCCCGTGGTGAAGGTGGTTATCTGACCAACTCCGAAGGCGAGCGTTTCATGGAACGTTATGCGCCGACCGTTAAGGACCTTGCATCGCGTGACGTTGTGTCGCGTGGTATGGCACAGGAAATCCGTGATGGTCGTGGTGTTGGCGAGCACGGCGAATACATCCACCTGCATCTTGAACATCTTGGTTCGGAAGTGCTGTGGGAACGTCTGCCGGGTATTACCGAAACCGCAAAAATCTTTGCCGGTGTTGATGCGACCAAGGAACCGATTCCGGTCCTGCCGACGGTCCATTACAACATGGGCGGTATCCCGACCAACTATAAGGGCGAGGTTCTGCGTCCGACGGCCAAAGACCCGAACGCAATCGTTCCGGGCCTGATGGCGGCTGGTGAAGCAGCCTGCGTTTCGGTCCATGGTGCAAACCGTCTGGGCACGAACTCGCTGCTCGACCTTGTTGTGTTTGGTCGTGCATGCGGTCTGCATGCGGCCGAAGTGGTCGATTCCAAGGCTTCCTTCAAGGAACTCAAAACCACCGATGGCGACGAAGCGATTGCACGCTTTGACCGTCTGCGCTGGGCCAAGGGTTCCCGTCCGACCGCGGATATCCGTCTGGAAATGCAGCGCGTCATGCAGGGCAACTGCGGCGTGTTCCGGACCTCGGAAATCCTCAAAGAGGGCAAGGACAAACTTTCTGAAACCGCCAAGACGCTTCCCGACGTCGGTGTTTCGGATCGCTCCCTCATCTGGAACTCGGACCTGGTCGAGACTCTCGAGCTTGAGAACCTCATGACCTGTGCCGCAGCAACCATGAATTCGGCAGAAGCGCGTCATGAATCGCGTGGTGCACATGCCCACGAAGATTTCCCGAAGCGTGATGACGAAACCTGGATGAAGCACACGATTGCGACGGTTGACACCGAGAAGGGCTATGGCGTTGATCTGACCTATCGTCCGGTCAATACCTTCACGCTCACCGATGAAGTGTCGTATATCGAGCCGAAAGAGCGCGTCTATTAAGGCGCGGCAAGAGAGGATTTGAGAGATGGTAGAATTCAATCTTCCCGCCAATTCGGTCGTCAAAGAGGGCAAAACGTTCTCTGCGCCGGCTGACGCGAAGAATGTCCGTTCGTTCAAGATTTACCGTTTTGATCCGGACAGTGGCGATAACCCGCGTACTGACACCTATGACATCGACCTGGATAAGTGCGGGCCGATGGTTCTCGACGCGCTGATCAAGATCAAGAACGAGATCGACGCGACCCTGACCTTCCGCCGTTCCTGCCGTGAAGGCATTTGCGGTTCGTGCGCGATGAACATCGATGGCCGTAACACGCTTGCGTGTCTGAAGCCGATCGATGACATCAAGGGCGAAGTCAAAATCTATCCGCTGCCGCATATGCCAGTCGTCAAGGATCTGGTGCCGGATCTGTCCCAGCCTTACGCACAGCTTGCCTCGATCGAGCCGTGGCTGAAGGCTGACAGCCCGACTCCGCCGGACGGCGAACGTCTGCAGTCGCGTGAAGAGCGCGCCAAGCTTGACGGTCTGTGGGAATGCATCCTGTGCTTCTCCTGCTCGACCGCGTGCCCGTCCTACTGGTGGAACTCGGACCGTTACCTCGGCCCGGCAGTTCTGCTGCAGGCATACCGTTGGCTGGCTGACTCGCGTGACGAATATACCGGTGAACGTCTCGATGCACTCGAAGATCCGTTCCGCCTGTATCGTTGCCACACGATCATGAACTGCACCAACACCTGCCCGAAAGGCCTGAACCCGGCCCTTGCGATCACCGAAATCAAAAAGATGATCGCAGAACGCCGCGCCTAAGCCGCAGGCTTGTTACTCTGATATTGGCGTTTAACGCCTGCTTGTTAAAGCCGCCGAGGATCAATGATCCCGGCGGCTTTTTCGTGCAGGTTTGGTCGTCGATGACTACTGAAGAAGCCGTGCCAGCATGTGCCGCACATGATCCTGGCTGCCAAAAAATATGGCGAGGATACGGACTGTCCTGTCGTCCTCGTTGATGTCAAACCAGACAATGGCACGGCCAAGCGTTACGTGGCGAAGTCCCGCCGCGATGGTGTCATGCAATGTGCCGCAATAAGGCGCATTTCCGAGTTTTTCGATGTCGTCGTGGATATCAATAAGCCGTTGTTGCGCATGTGAAGCCGCACTGTCGGAAGCTTCACCAAATTCGACATAGCTCTTAAACAGGAAGTCGAAAATCAGTTCAAAGTCACGTTCGGCATCCGCCGAATAGATGACCTCATAGGTCATGCGACGCACGCCTTTTGGCTGCTATCGCTGAAATCCGGTCTTTCATTTCTGTGCTTGAGACAAACTCGCCTTTGCGTCGCGCTGTAATGATCTGGCGCAGTGCCTCGGTCTCAAGGGACTCGGTTTCGGATTTATTGCGCAATAGTTCGAGACCTTGTTGAAGCACGGCACTGACACTGGGGTATTTGCCCTGCGCAACCAGCTCGCGGGCAAAGGCATTTTGGCTATCTGTCAGAGAAATAGACGACTTCACGGTCATGGGCAGCCTCCTTCATATCCTGAATGGTGCTACTCAGTAGTATTTATGTCAAGTTCGGGCTGCGATTTTGTCGTGCTTTGTTAATATCTGTCTTACGTAAAACCGCTACAGTGCTGTTCGGGTTTTCATCAAGCAGGGAACGTTCATCTTGCCCCAACGCTTTATTCCATCTGTTCGCGCTTTGGCCCCGTTTGCTGGTTTGGGTCTGTTGTTGGCTCTTGCCGCCTGCGGGGAAACCGGCCCGAAATGGGAAGCGCAGGATATGTTTGCAGCGCCCACCCAGGAAAAGGTCGATGATCGTTATCGGGCGATGATTGATTTCAAGGCGCTGGCGCGTGATGCGGCGGGCAAGGAATATGCCGCAGGACCCAATGCCACGGTGATCGGCGCGGTCGAGGAAGCAGTGGCGATGTGCCAGCAGGCAAATGCACAAGGCTGCAAGGCAGTAAGGGTAGGGCTGACCTGGGTGGATGGGCTGGATCAGCCATCGATTGAGAGCGTGATTTCATCCTATCGCGATACCATGACGGCTGAGGCCTATCAGGCCGCCGGTCAGGGCAATATGGGGGCGGCCAACTGGCTGGCCTATCATTATGCGGTACGCGGTGAGAATTTGCAGGAAGCCGAGCGCCTGTCAAAGCAGGCCCTGCAAGTTGCCCCGGATGATCCCGGCTCACTCGATACCTATGGCTTGATCCTCTATCGCCAGGGTCGTTATCAGGAAGCCGAGGAAGTATTCATTCGTGCCAATAAGGCGATGCCAACGGCTGAGCATATTGCGCATTTCGCCGATAATGCGCTGGCGATGGGCAAGACAGAAATGGCGCGTGCCGCCTATCAGCGCGCCCTTCAGGCCGGTGCCGGCCCGGTGCTTTCGCAGACCATTCAGAAACGTTTGCTTGCACTTGATCTCAATGGCGGGGCGGCGGCCCCGGCGCAATAAGCATTCATGATCGAACACATCATCTTTGATTGTGACGGGGTTCTGATCGATAGCGAGATTTTGTCGTTTGCTGTCGATGAGAAGCTGCTGCCCGACTACGGCGTCACGATCACGGCACGTGAACTGGCGCGCGATTTTGGTGGTGTGACATACGGCGAAATGATCGCAGCACTCAATGCTCAGTTTGGGGCGGAGATTGAAGCCGTTTCCTATCAGGAACGCTGTGAGGCCGAGCTGGCCCGGACCTTTGAAGCCGAATTGCGGGCGATTGCCGGTATTCCTGATCTTTTGCGCAATATTCCAAACCCGGTTGCGTTGGCGTCGGGCAGTGATCTGGCAAGATTGGATCAATGTTTGCGGCTGACCGATCTTGCGGGCTTTTTCGAAGATCGGGTGTTTTCCGCCGAGCAGGTCAAACGTGGCAAACCGGCACCGGATGTTTTCCTGTTGGCTGCAGAAACATGCGGCTGGTTGCCAGAGCAGTGTCTGGTGATTGAGGATAGTCCGTCAGGCGTGATTGCGGCGAAGGCAGCGGGCATGCAATCGGTCGGTTTTCTGGGCGGGGGGCATCGCAGTGAGCCGGATTCCGACATCCTGAGCGATGCCGGTGCGGGATATGTTGCAGGTAACAGCGCAGAGCTGCACGGTTACCTGCAAGAGCTTGGACTGATTTCGGGCTAGATCAGATCAGGCCCAATCAAGGGTGATGACTTCGCCATCGACCAAAGGCAGGTCGACCTCATTGAGGTTATTGCCCGGGCCTGTGCGATCAACGATCAGGAAGTCGCTGTCTTCTTCAAGGACGAGCAACGGGTGGTGCCAGACGTTTTTGGCGTAGGTCACGCCCTGCGTGCCATCACTTAGAAACGCGCGCAGGTCTTCGGGCTTGGGTGTTTCGCTGCCCGTGGCCACCACAATCAGGAACTTCTGGCCCGAGAGCGGGATGAAGGCCTGTGATCCCAGCGGGTGGCGTTCCATCATCCTGATTTCGATCGGCTTGGGCCGGGGGGTGCCGCGAAAGATGCTGATGATCGGGGCACCGCCCTCGTCGCCGACATCGACGCGCGAGATATCATGGAACCGGGTAGTGGTGCCCTGATTGATCTTGTAGCTATCGCGCGCGGTCGCGGTCGAGATGACCTCGCCAAAAGGTTCGAAGGCCTCTGGCGTCAGATATTCGATGGGAAGCTGCATCACTTGGCCCCGTTACTTCGTCGGTTTGCCAAGAATGCGCAAACGGCTAATGCCGCCATCGGGGATCGAGTTGACCCGAAGATGGGTGACCGGACCATTGACGTTAAGGGCGGATGCATCAAATTCGTGGATGTGGTCCGCCTGCATTTTGCTTTCAGGCAGGATGGTCGACCAGAACATCGAACGTGCGCGCAGCGACTTGTCCTTTTCACCATCAACAAATGCGCCCTGAATGGACACGCGGTCGGGATAGTTGCCCTTGAAGTGGCAGGTATCGACGATGATCTTTTCGATTTCGCCGGGATTGCCGAGCTCGACAATCAGCCATTCATTGCCAGGTTCACGACGACGACGGGTTTCCCAGCCATCCCCCATATTGACCCCGCGGCCGGGGGCCAGAATGGCGTTAGGGTTGCCGTAATGGGCATCGGACCAGTCCAGAACCACACCGCCATTGATCATCGCGGCCAGATCGACCTGTTCGCCCTTGGCGGCCATTTCAGTCCAGTCGCGGTTCGGGCGACCATAAACGCGCAGACGCGCCACGCCGCCATCCGGGTAAATGTGCAGACGGACGTGGGTATAGATCGCATCTGAGGTCACATCGGCATAATGATGCGCGCTGGCGCCAAGGCCCATGGGGGTAACGATTTCGTCCCACTTGGCATCATCTGCCGGATCACCATCCGGGCAATAGCAGCCTTCAAGCGATGCCGCCGGCGGGAAGTTGCCGGTGAAGTGGCTGGTATCGATATCAACACCGTAAATCCGGCCCGAGGTCGCGAGGCGGACAACACAGTAATCATGGCCTTCGACACGTTTGCGGCGGCTTTCCCAGCCATCCATCCATTTGCCGTGATCGTCATAGCGATCCGGGTAAAACACCGCGTCAGCGGTTTGCAGCATGCGCTGCTTGTCGGCGAAGAAATCGTCGGTCGCAAAGATTGCCTCTGCGCCCAGACGTTCGTCGGCCAGATTGACAAAGCGCCGTGCAAATTCCGGTGCGTCGGTGTTTTCCTGATGGCTCATGGTCGTATTATCCTGAAATAGTCGTTTATTATTTGGCGTTCGTCATTGTTCACCGGACCGGGTGCTGTGGTTGATCCTACAGCGCTTCGAGCCGCAATTTGGCAATGCGGTGAACCTGTGCGATCGCCTCGTTGAATTCGGTTTCGGTATCGTTTTTCACGCGGCGCTCAAACGCATCGAGAATATCGGTGCGATGGAAGCCCTTGACCGCAAAGATGAACGGAAAACCGAACTTCTGTTTATAGAGGTCATTGAGTTCGGTAAAGCGGGCAAGTTCATAAGGCGTGCATTGATCAAGGCCGGCACCCTTTTGCTCGTTTTGAGATGACTCGGTCAAATCAGCCAGCGCAAGCTTGCCCGCAAGATCCGGATGGGCGCGCAGAAGCGAGAGTTTATCTTCATCAACCGCACCGTTGACGATGGCCGCCATGGCATCGGCAAGGGACGCAGGGGTGTCGAGATCATCGGTAATGCCGCGCGCATAAAGCTGATGGGCAACCCACGGCGAATGTTCGTAAACCCAGCCATAGAGCGAGACAAACGCGCTTTCGGCGAGCGTGCTTGGCGGGCGGGTTTCAAACAGGGACTGATTGGTTTCTGTCATATCGACCTTGTGTTTCTTGACCAGGCTGAGCTGCTGTCTTAGCCACCAAACGGGTGATGTTCGCGCCAGTGGCGCGCAATATCAATGCGCCGCGCAAACCAGACATTATCGTGGCTTTGGACATAATCGACAAAGCGCTTGAGGGCTGCGAACCGGCCCGGACGCCCGACGAGACGGCAATGCAGGCCGATCGACATCATGCGCGGGGTTTCGGTCCCTTCTTCATAAAGGGTGTCGAAGCTGTCCTTGAGATACTGGAAATACTGTTCACCGGAATTGAAGCCCTGCATGGCGGCAAAGCGCATGTCATTGGCATCAAGGGTGTAGGGCACGATCAGGTGCGGGGTTTCCGTCTGGGTGCTCCAGAACGGTAGTTCGTCACTGTAATCATCGGCGTCATACAAGAAACCGCCTTCCTCTGCCACCAGACGGCGGGTGTTGGGGCTGGTGCGTCCGGTATACCATCCAAGCGGGCGAACGCCTGTGACGTCCTTGATGATCTCGATCGCCTTGTGAAGATGTTCGCGTTCCTGATCCTCGGCCATGTATTGGTAATCAATCCAGCGATAACCGTGCGAGCAAATCTCGTGACCGTCCTTCATCGCGACTTCGCCGACGCGCGGGTGGCGGGCCAGCGCCATGGCGACGGCAAAGATGGTGATCGGGATCTGACGTTCGCGGAACAGGTTCAGGATCCGCCAGACACCAACGCGCGAGCCATATTCATAGATCGACTCCATGCTCATATGGCGGACACCTTCGCGCATGTCGGCACCGATCATTTCCGACAGGAAGGCCTCGGACGCGCGATCGCCATGGAGGATGCAGTTTTCGCCGCCTTCTTCGTAGTTCAACACGAACTGAACAGCGACGCGCGCCTTGTTCGGCCAGTTGGCCTTGGGCGGGTTTTCACCGTAACCAATCAAATCACGCGCATATGTCTGGTCGTTCATGCGAACCTTCTCCTGAATTCTGTGGGACTGAACCCGTACGCCCGGCTTTGTTGTCGGGCCCGTTTGGTGTAGCATTAACCATCGGCCGCAGCGCAGCAAGAAAGAAACCTGTGCGTGGCGGGCCAAAGACGTGCCGCACTATCAAGGCTGTTTTGATAATGTTCCTGGACGGGATCAGATTAGTGCCGCGTTATTCGCGGTCTATCAAGGCGTTTCGCCTGTGTTTGCGTTCATAGTGCCTGAAACTGTTGTTTTCGTTTTTCAAAGATTTGTTGATATAGTTTCACTTTATCCCCTCTTTCCCGAGGGTGGGTCCTAATGCGACCCTTTTTAAATCGCTTAAAAAATGGTTCGGCACAAAAACACAAACAGAATGCCGACCACGGGGAGAAGCGAGAGACCACCGAAAAGAATAGAGATCGTACATTCAGAGAGGAGGCCCGGCATGGGACGACTGACCACCCATGTACTGGATACGGCAAAAGGCTGCCCGGCTGCCGGAATCCGCATTGAGCTGCATCGCTTTGGCAATGGCCATGACGACATGGTTGCCGAAGCCGTGACCAATGCAGATGGCCGCACCGATGGGCCGATGCTGGAAGGTGCCTCTTTCAAACCGGGTCAGTATCAGCTTGTTTTTTATGCCGGCGATTATTTCGATGCCAGTGGCGCGGAGCTTCCCGAGCCGAAATTCCTGGATCAGGTCGTGATCCGTTTCGGCATTTCCGATGGGCAGGCGCATTATCATGTGCCGCTGTTGCTGTCGCCGTTCGGCTATTCCACTTATCGCGGCAGCTGAGGTCAGACATGGCAAGTGCGACCGGATCCTTCCGTTCTGATATCCGTTTTCTGCTTGGCGACGAGGAACGCAGCCTGCGGGGTGTTGATCCGCAGATGACGGTTCTTGAATATCTGCGCCTGTCCGAGCGCAAGGCGGGAACGAAGGAAGGCTGCGCGGAGGGTGATTGCGGGGCCTGCACGGTGGTGCTGGGCGAACCCGATGGCAAAGGCGGAATGGCGTATCGCACGGTCAATGCCTGCATCCAGTTTGTGCCGACCCTTGATGGCAAGCAGCTTCTGACCGTCGAACACCTTAAATCCAAGGATGGCAGCCTGCATCCGGTGCAGCAGGCGATGGTTGATACCCACGGGTCGCAATGCGGTTTTTGTACGCCGGGCTTTGTCATGAGCCTGTATCAGCTGTGGCTGGATGGTGGTGAGGATGACCGGGGGGCGATCAATGATGCCCTGGCGGGGAACCTGTGCCGCTGCACCGGCTATGGCCCGATTATCGAGGCCGTCCGCAAGGCAGGTGGCGTTGCCGCCAATGACAGTGGCGAACAAAAACGCCGGGCTGATATTGCTGCCAAGCTGACTGCGATGGTTGAGGGTGAGGGCACGCTGGCACTCGAACATCCCGCCGGGCGGTATTTTGCACCGCGCACGTCGGATGAATTGGCCGCCCTTTTGGTGGCGCACCCGGATGCCACGGTTCTGGCCGGGGGTACGGATGTCGGGCTTTGGGTGACCAAGATGCTCAAGCGTCTCGATCCGATCATTTACATTGGTGATGTTGCCGATCTGAAATCGGTCACCGAGACCGACGATGCCTTGGTGATTGGCGCTGGTGTGACCTATAGCCGGGCGCATGATGCGCTGGGTCGGGTGGCAAGTGATGTTGGTGAATTGGTGCGCCGGATCGGATCGCGGCAAATCCGCAATGCTGGCACCGTGGGCGGGAATATTGCCAACGGATCGCCGATTGGCGATACGCCACCGGCCCTGATTGCGCTGGGAGCAAAAATTGTGCTGCGCATGGGGAATGTCCGGCGTGAAGTGCCGCTGGAAGACTTCTTTATCACCTATGGCAAGCAGGACCGCCATCCGGGCGAGTTTGTCGAAAGTGTCGTCGTGCCCAAACCAAAAACTGGATTGGTGTTCAAGGCCTATAAAATCTCCAAACGTTTTGATCAGGATATCACCGCCGTTTTGGGTGCCTTTGCCATCAAGGTTGATGAGGACGGCAAGGTTTCCGAGTTCCGCGCGGCCTTTGGTGGTATGGCCGGCACCCCGATGCGGGCGAAAAAATGCGAAGCGGCCCTGATCGGCAAGGATTGGGATGAGGTGAACCTCAATGCCGCGCAACTGGCACTGGCAAGCGAGTTTTCCCCGATGAGCGATATGCGCGCATCGAAGGAATATCGCATGCTGGTGGCGCAAAACCTTTTGACCAAGCTGTTTATCGAAACCAGCGCGCCCGATATTGCCACCCGCCTTGTTGGCAAGGAGGCCGCGCATGTCTGATCAAGCCATGAAAGCCGATAAGGACGAGGTCATTGCACCGACCGCCGGATTAAGCGGGGGTGTCAGATCAAGCTCCAAACATGATAGCGGCCCGAAGCATGTGGCGGGTGAGGCGGTCTATATTGATGACATCAATGAGCCGTTTGGAACCCTTCATCTTGCACCGGGTGCCTCGAACATTGCGCATGGCAAGATTACCAAGCTGGACCTGTCGAAGGTTCGTTCGGCCCCGGGTGTGGTTTGCGTTTTGACCGCTGATGATATTCCCGGCGTGAATGATGTTTCGCCGGCCCACACCCATGATGAGCCGGTCCTGCCCGATGGCATCGTGCAGTTTTATGGCCAGCCGGTCTTTTGTGTCGCGGCAGAAACCCGCGCGCAAGCCCGTGCGGCCGCCCAACTGGCCGAGATCGAATATGAAGAACTGCCAGCTGTCCTTGATGTGGTCGAGGCACTGGAAAAGCAACTTTTCGTCGCACCGCCACATGTCATGAAGCAGGGCGATGCCAAATCGGCGCTTGCGCGTGCCAAGCATCGCCATTCGGGGCGGATGGAAATTGGCGGGCAGGATCATTTCTATCTTGAAGGCCATATCAGCTTTGCCATTCCGGGCGAGGATGGTGAGGTGTTGCTGCATTGCTCCACCCAGCATCCATCGGAAGTGCAGCACAATATTGCCAATGTGCTGGGCCGTCCGGCCAATGCGGTCACGGTTGAAGTGCGCCGCATGGGCGGTGGCTTTGGCGGCAAGGAAACGCAGGCGATGCAATGGGCGGCCCTTGCGGCCATTGTTGCGACCAAAACCGGTCGTCCGGCCAAGTTCCGACTGGATCGTGATGACGACATGGTGATGACCGGCAAGCGTCATGATTTCATTGTCGATTACGATGTCGGTTTTGATGATGACGGGCGGATTTGCGGGCTGGATATCCAGTATGCCGCCAATTGCGGTTTTTCGGCCGATTTGTCAGCCGCGATTGCCGACCGTGCAATGTTCCATACTGACAATGCCTATTACCTTGGCGATGTCGAAATCCGGTCCTATCGTTGCAAAACCAATCTTGTGTCCAACACGGCGTTTCGTGGATTTGGCGGGCCGCAGGGGATGGTTGCGATTGAGCGTATCATTGATGAAATCGCAATGACCGTTGGGCGCGATCCGATGGATGTGCGCATTGCCAACTATTACGGCGGCAAGGGGCGCGATACGACGCCGTACCACATGGTGGTCGAGGATAATGTCCTTTCGGAGCTGACCGACGATATCCTGAACGCCAGCGACTATCGCAAGCGCCGCGAAGAGATCACCGCGTTTAATGCTGAAAGCCCGGTTCTGAAGAAGGGCATGTCGCTGACGCCGGTGAAGTTCGGGATTTCCTTTACCACGACGTTCCTTAATCAGGCGGGTGCGCTGATCCATGTGTATCAGGATGGCTCGGTGCATCTGAACCATGGTGGGACGGAAATGGGGCAGGGCCTGTTTATCAAGGTCGCCCAGGTCGTTGCCGAGGAATTCCAGATCGATCTTGATCAGATCAAGATCACGCCGACCAACACGGGCAAGGTGCCCAACACATCGGCAACCGCGGCCTCAAGCGGGGCGGATATGAACGGCATGGCCGCGCGCGATGCGGCGATGACGATCAAGAACCGCCTGATTGCCTTTGCGGCCGAGAAATACGGTGTTGCCGAGAGTGCCGTGCGCTTTGTGCCGGGCAAGGTCATTGTCGGCGACAAGGAAGAGCTGGCCTTTGCCGATCTGATCAAGCAGGCTTATCTCGCGCGTGTGTCGCTGTCGGCGACCGGCTATTACGCGACGCCGAAAATCCATTATGACCGCGAAAGCGCGTCCGGCCGGCCGTTTTATTACTTTGCCTATGGCATGGCCTGTTCCGAAGTTTTGATTGATACCCTGACCGGCGAATACAAGGTGACGCGGGTTGATATCATTCATGATGTCGGGCGGTCATTGAACCCGGCGATTGACCTTGGCCAGATTGAAGGCGGCTTCATTCAGGGCATGGGTTGGCTAACCTCCGAAGAACTGTGGTGGGATGACAAGGGCAGCCTGCGCACCCATGCGCCGTCGACCTATAAAATCCCGGCATGTTCTGATCGGCCGGAAGATTTCCGATTGGAACTTTGGTCGTCCGGACGAAATGTTGAAAAAACCATCCATCGTTCAAAGGCGGTTGGTGAACCGCCCTTGATGCTGGCGATTTCGGTGCATCGTGCGATTGCCGATGCGGTGGCATCGGTGACGAACCACAAGATCGTCCCGGCCCTGGATACCCCGGCAACGCCCGAGGCGGTTTTGCATGCGGTTGCCGATTGTGCCAAGCGCATGATCGAGAGGGTTCACACCACGCAATCGATGGCGGGGGAATAGATCATGGCCCTGTCGCGCAGTGATCATATCAGGCTTCTGTCCCAACCGGGTCCGGTGATGCTGGTCAGTGTGGCGGCCATTCGCGGGTCGACGCCGCGCGAAGTGGGTGCCTTCATGCTGATTACGCCCGATGCCATTTCCGGCACGATTGGCGGTGGAAATCTTGAGCATCAGGTGACGCGGCGCGTCCGAGAAGGACTGGACGCCGGGGTCGATACCCTGCCGCTTGCCGAGATCGTGCGTTTTCCGCTCGGCCCGGGGCTTGGGCAATGTTGCGGTGGCTCGGTCGAGGTTGGTTTTCATCTGTTGCGCGGGGTTGCGAAAGAAACGCTGCGCACGGTGTTGCAAGAAATTGAAACTGCGCCGGTCCGTTCCGATGGCCACTGGGTCACCATGCCGACCGATTGCAGCGAGATCGCGCGGGTGAGTGGTGCGCATGCCAAGATGCTTGCGGGTAGTTTCGGGGCCGCACGCGGCGGGATTGTATCGCTGAACGGGGTGGAAACGCTTTGTTTGCGCCTTGATGATGCACGCACTCCGATGTGGATTTTTGGTGCCGGGCATGTTGGCAAGGCAGTTGTGCAGGCCTTGGCGCCGCTTCCGTTTGATATTCGCCTGATCGATTCGCGCGACGAGTTTTTGGCCGGTGTTGAGGGCGAAAATGTTCAGGTATGTCAAAGTGATAAGCCTGAAGCCGAGGTCGCCGATATTCCGGCCGGGGCTCATGTTTTGATCCTGACGCATAACCATGCGCTTGATTTCGAGATCTGCCGGGCGGCTTTGGTGCGGGATGATCTTGGTTTTGTTGGCATGATCGGAAGCCAAACCAAGCGTGCACGCTTCATCCGACGTCTTTCTGATCGGGGGTTGAGTGCGGTTGAAATCGGTCGTCTGACCACTCCGATTGGAATTCAAGGCATTACCGGCAAACAGCCGGTGGTGATCGCGGCATCGGTTGCCGCACAGGTGCTGTCCGTGCGTGAAGCACAGATGGCACATACACAAACGCCCAAATCCGCATCAGACGGGGTGGGTTGAGTGAAACACCTTCATTGAAGGTGGCATTAATGATAAAGGGCCGCGCAATGACGGCCTGATCAGGCGGTTCGGGAAACCGGGCCGGAGGTTTCGTAGAGGAGAGTTTGGCTGTGTGTGATGCCAAGGGCCATATGCGCCATGCCGTGGATTTGTCGCGGCAAAAGATGGATGAGGGATGCGGTGGACCGTTCGGGGCAATCATTGTTCGCAATGGCGAAGTGATTGCCGAAGGATGGAACAATGTCACATCCCAGAACGACCCGACTGCCCATGCCGAGGTCAGCGCCATTCGTGCCGCCTGCGCGAAGTTGGGCACGTTCAATCTGTCGGGGTGTGAAATCTATACCAGTTGCGAACCTTGCCCGATGTGCCTGTCTGCGATCTATTGGGCCCGCTTGGACAAGATCTATTACGCCAATGGTCGCGAAGATGCCGCTGCCATCGGGTTTGATGATCAGTTCCTTTATGATGAGGTGGCAAAGCCGATCGAAGAGCGGTCCTTGCCGATTATTCATGTCGATTTGCCCGAGGCGCGCGAAGTGTTTGCCGCCTGGGATCTCAAAACCGACAAGATCGCTTATTGAGACCGTTTGATTGCAGTGCGTTATGGGGTAAAACCGCGTGTTGGGTGCAAGACATATCGCTAAATGGGGGTGGCAACAGTGACGTCAACGACCGGTGAAGCCGGGGCAAATACCGTGAAGGGGGCAGGGCCAGCGCAGCTTGAAGTGCGCGGCGTGACCAAAGCCTTTCCGGGCTGTCTGGCCAATGACGATATCAGTTTCCGTATCGAGCCTGGTGAAATCCATGCGCTGTTGGGGGAAAACGGTGCTGGCAAAAGTACGCTTGTTAAAATCATCTATGGCGTGCTGCAGGCCGATGAGGGCGAGCTGATCTGGGAAGGCAAGCCGGTGACGATCGCAAGCCCGCATGATGCGCGCGAAATGGGGATCGGCTTGGTGTTCCAGCATTTCTCGCTGTTTGAAACCATGACGGTGCTTGAAAACATCGCACTTGCGATGAATGACGTGCGCGATATGGATGCGCTGCGCAAGCAGGTTTTGGAGGTCGAAAAGACCTATGGCCTGCCACTCGACCCGGATCGCCATGTTTACACCCTTTCGGTTGGTGAGCGTCAGCGCATCGAGATCGTGCGGTGTCTGCTTCAGAACCCGAAACTTCTGATCCTTGATGAGCCGACCTCGGTCCTGACCCCGCAGGAAGTGGAAAAGCTGTTTGAGACGCTGCGTCGTCTGGCCGATGAAGGCTGCGCGATCCTTTATATCAGCCACAAGCTGCATGAGGTGAAGGCGCTGTGTCAGAAGGCGACTGTGCTGCGTGGTGGCAAGGTTGTCGGTGGCTGTGACCCGCGTGAAGAAACCGCGAAATCGATGGCCGAAATGATGATCGGCCAGAAACTGACCGCGCCGGACCGTGGCGAAGCCCGCCAGTTTGGCGATGTGCGCCTTGCGGTGTCCAACCTGTCGCTTGAAAGCGATGAGCAGTTTGGCACCGACCTTAAGGGCATTAACCTTGAGGTGCGCGGCGGGGAAATCATGGGCGTTGCCGGGGTTGCCGGCAATGGTCAGAACGAATTGTTCCGCGCTCTTGCTGGGGAAACCGAGCAGGAAGCCGCACCCGACAGCATCAAGATTGATGGCAAGGCGGTCGCCCATTTTGGCCCGCGCCGCCGCCGCCGTCTGGGTGCAACCTTTGTGCCCGAAGAACGCAACGGCCATGGGGCGGTGCCCGATATGAGTCTGTCGGAAAACGGGTTTTTGACGGCGTTTCGCCGCATGGCGCTTTCGGCACGTGGACTTATCCGTGAAGTGCCAACCAAGTCATTTGCCGATAACATCATCAAGACCTTTGATGTGCGCACCACCGGTTCCGGTGCAGAGGCCGGGTCGCTTTCGGGTGGGAACCTTCAGAAATTTATCGTCGGGCGCGAGATTTTGCAGGACCCGGGTGTTCTGGTGATTTCCCAGCCGACCTGGGGTGTTGATGCCGGGGCTGCGAGCGCCATTCATCAGGCATTGCTTGATCTGGCAGCCAAGGGCACGGCGGTTCTGGTGATTTCGCAGGATCTCGACGAGATTTATGCCATTTGTGACTCAGTCGTTGTGATGGCGGAGGGCAAAATGTCCAAACCGCGTCCGATGGCAGATGTCAGCATTGAAGAAATTGGTCTGTTGATGGGGGGGCTTCATGATCTTGAAGGCCAAGAAAACCCGGCGCACGACACGCAAGTAGAGGGAGGTCGCCTTGGTCAGGCTTGAACCCCGTCGCCAGCATTCCCAGGCGATGGTTTATCTGTCGCCGGTTCTGGCAATCCTTATGACGCTTGTCGTCGGCGGGATCATCTTTGCCTTTCTGGGCAAGAACCCGTTTGACGCGCTTTATACGTTCTTCATCCTGCCGATCAATAACAGCTATGGCATTTCCGAGCTGTTCGTGAAGGCGACCCCGCTTGTCATCATTGCGGTCGGTCTTGCCATGGGGTTCCGGGCCAATGTCTGGAACATCGGGGCCGAAGGCCAGCTGACCATGGGGGCGATTTTCGGTGGCGGACTGGCGCTTTATTTCCATGACAGCGAAAGCATCCTTTTGATGCCGGCCATGTTTGTGCTGGGCGCGCTGGGTGGTGCATTCTGGGCTGCGATCCCGGCGTTGTTGCGGACAAAGTTTAACGCCAACGAAATTCTGACCAGCCTGATGCTGACCTATGTCGCGACGCTTTTCCTGAGCTTCCTGGTGCATGGCCCGTGGCGCAACCCCGAAGGGTTCAACTTCCCGGAATCGCGTCCCTTCCCGGATGCCGGGTTGCTTCCGATCATCTTTGAAGGATCGCGTGTGCATCTTGGGACTGCCGTTGCGGTGTTTGTCGTGATTGCCGGGTGGTTGTTGCTGTCAAAATCCGTGATCGGCTTCCAGCTGCGCGTTGTTGGCAAGGCCCCGCAGGCCGCCCGCCATGTCGGGTTCCGTCAGAAACGCATGGTCTGGTTTACCCTGCTTCTGGGGGGCGCGCTGGCCGGTCTGGCTGGTTTGTTTGAAGTGTCCGGTCCGATCGGGCAGCTTCAGCCATCCATCTCGCCCGGCTATGGCTTTACCGCGATTATCGTGGCTTTTTTGGGCCGTTTGCATCCGGTCGGCATTCTGTTTGGCGGTCTGATCATGGCGCTGACCTATCTTGGTGGGGAACTGGCACAAATTACGTTGGGTCTGCCCAATGCCGTGACCGGGTTGTTCCAGGGGATCTTGCTGTTCTTCCTTCTGGCCTGTGATGTTTTGACCAAATACCGCATTCGTTTCGGCACCATCGCCGCAAAAGGGAGAACCGCATAATGGAATGGATTGTTCCCTTTATCCTGACGGTGATTACCGCATCCACCCCGCTTTTGCTTGCCGCAACGGGCGAGCTGGTGACCGAGAAATCCGGTGTGCTCAACCTTGGTGTTGAAGGCATGATGCTGGTCGGTGCGATTGCCGGGTTTGCGGTTACGGCCTCAAGTGGGTCGGCCATTCTGGGTATTCTGGCCGCAATTGTTGCCGGTACCCTGATGTCGCTGATCTTTGCCTTTCTGACCCTGACCCTGATGGCCAATCAGGTGGCGACGGGCTTGGCACTTACCATTTTCGGGGTTGGTTTTTCGGCCCTCGTCGGTTCGGGTTTTGTCGGCTTTGCGATTGATCCGCTGCCAGCCCTTTCGATCCCGGGCATCAGCGCCATTCCGATCCTTGGTCCGATCCTGTTCGGGCAGGATTTCCTGGTGTACCTTTCGATCGCGGCTGTGATCGGGGTTGGTTGGTTCCTGGCGAAATCGCGGGCCGGTCTTGTTCTTAAGGCGGTTGGGGATTCCCATCATTCGGCACATGCGATTGGCTATTCTGTGATCAAGATCCGTTACCTTGCCACCATGTTTGGCGGGGCGATGGCGGGCCTTGGGGGCGCTTATCTGTCGCTTTCCTACACGCCGATGTGGGCGGAAAACATGACCGCAGGTCGTGGCTGGATCGCACTGGCACTTGTGGTGTTTGCCACCTGGCGTCCGGGACGTCTGGTCGCCGGGGCTTATATGTTTGGCCTGATTTCGGTGATGCAGTTGCATGCGCAGGGTGCGGGCATTCATGTGCCCAGCCAGTTCATGTCGATGCTGCCGTATCTGGCGACCGTGATCGTGCTGGTGATTATTTCAAGCGACCGTGCGAAAATCAGACTGAATGCGCCGGCCTGTATTGGTCAGGCGTTCAGGGCCGCCCAATAGGGATTGGGTGGCTTTGTGTGCGGGACCGGAACACGTCAAATGATGTTTCGGCCCGACCGGGAGGAAGACTGTACTTGCCAAACCTCACACAAGCCGGGCACAGCCTGGCCGGTTTGTCTGAGATTTGGTTTGTGCAGGAACGCGTCATTGATTGCGATCAGGAATTACGTATAAATCCTGATTGAGTGTCTAACAGGGAGACTGAAATTATGAATGCAAGCCTCGTGAAGCGCACACTTGCCGCCGTTGCGGCTGTTGGTGCCCTCGCAACCGGCATGGGTGCAGCCCAGGCCGAAGACGTTAAAGTCGGTTTTGTCTATGTCGGCCCGATTGGTGACCACGGTTGGTCCTATCGTCATGACATCGGTCGTCAGGCAATTGAAGCCGAACTCGGCGATGCTGCTTCGACCAGCTTTGTTGAAAGCGTGCCGGAAGGTGCCGACGCAGAGCGCGTGATCCGTCAGATGGCCCAGACCGGCCACAACCTGATCTTCACCACCTCGTTCGGCTACATGAACCCGACCGAAAAAGTTGCCAAGCAGTTCCCGGATGTCAAATTCGAACATGCAACCGGTTACAAGCGCGCTGACAACCTTTCGACCTATGCGGCACGTTTCTATGAAGGCCGTTATGTTGCTGGCGTGATTGCCGGTAAAATGACCAAGTCGAACGTTGTTGGTTATGTCGGTTCCTTCCCGATCCCGGAAGTTGTCCGTGGCATCAACTCCTTCATGATGGGCGCATGGTCGGTTAACCCGGACGTTGAAGTCAAAATCGTTTGGGCCAACACCTGGTACGATCCGGGCAAGGAAGGCGATGCGGCCAAGGCGCTGATTGACCAGGGTGCAGACATCATGGTTCAGCACACCGACAGCCCGGCACCGCTTCAGGTTGCTGAAAACCGTGGCGTTCTTGGCTTCGGTCAGGCGTCCGACATGATCAAGTTCGCGCCGAAAGCACAGCTGACCGCGATCGTTGATAACTGGGACAGCTACTATGTTGCCCGTGCCAAGGCTGTTGCCGATGGCACCTGGGAATCTCAGGACACCTGGGGTGGCATCAACACCGGCATGGTCGAAATGGCACCGTACACCAACATGCCTGACGACGTGAAAGCACTGGCAGAAGAAACCGCTGCCAAAATCTCTTCGGGTGAATTCCACCCGTTCACCGGCCCGATCTATGATCAGACTGGCGAACTGCGTATCGCAGAAGGCGAAGTTGCTGATGATGGCATGCTGCTGGGTATGGACTGGTACATCCAGGGCATCGACGCAGAACTGCCGAAATAAGTCAGGTTTCCGATCCACCCGGATCGGCGAAATGACAAAGCCCCGTGCATTAAATTGTGCGGGGCTTTTTTCTTGGCTTGGTGTTATCGACAGCACCGGAAAAGTGCCGACCACCTGATATGTGATCTAGCCGTGCTTCTTTGCGGGGTCAGGCTTCTTGGCCTTGGGTTCGGCAGCCTTTTCATAGGCGACCATTTCGGTGCGTGGATGAAATAGCGCATAGAGGGCAGCGCGCCAGCCATGCAGCTTGACCTTGTGTTCGCGGGTCTTGCCCGCCCACTTGTCGCGGAAGCGTTCCATGTCTTCGCGGCGATTGAAATAGATCACCATATCAACGATGGGATCGGAGGAATCGCCACGCGGGATTTCGATGTTGCGAATGCCCATCGTCCAGTTCTTGCTCAGGACATTGACGTCGAGCCAGTCGAGCACCCCTTGCGCGGAATGCTTTTCATGTATGACGACGCGATAAGGAAAATTCCGAAGATCTTTCGTCATCCGCTGTGTTCCTGACGGTTCCTGTGTCGGTTGATGATACATGAAATTATTACAGACGTGCGGAATTCCTGTTTGCGACAATCAGACCGCGTCTGGATGTTTGACGATGCCCAACACGATTTCCTGTCGGCGGTTCATTCCATGTTTTCCAGACTCGGCAAGTTTGGCGTCTTGCACCTGCCGGTTGCCGAAGTGATTACGCCTCTATTTAGTCTTCCATAACAAGCAGGGGTTGAATAACAACTGTGTGGATAATACTTTATTCAATAATAATTCCAGATTATTGTGTTACGTATTGAGAAAGAAGCGTATGAAAACCTAGTGTATTCAGTTAGCACTATCATTTATACATCATAATAAGTTAAATAATACTCGTGGCAGCCTGAGGTTGTCCGAGTGTTTCAATTAAAAAAAGTATCGGGGTCTAAAAGGTGAGCGACAAGCCTTCAGGCATTCAGCCTTCGGGAAGGGAACGCCATTTCAAACCGGATGAATTGATCGTCAGCAAGACTGATCTCAAAGGGCACATCACCTATGCCAATGAGGTGTTTTTGCGCCTTTCTGATTATTCCGAAGGTGACGTTCTCGGAAAGCCGCATGCGCTCATTCGCCATCCGGATATGCCGCGCTGCATTTTCAAACTTTTGTGGGACCGGATTTCTTCCGGTCATGAGATCTTTGCCTATGTCGTGAATATGGCGAGCAACGGTGATCATTACTGGGTCTATGCCCATGTGACGCCAACCTTTGACGCCAGTCACAATGTGGTTGGGTACCATTCCAACCGCCGGGTCCCGGATCCAAAGGTTCTGAGCGAAAAGATCATTCCGCTGTATGCGGAGCTTCGCGAGATCGAAGACAGCGTGCCCAATCGCAAGGACGGCATGAATGCGGCCTTTGCAGCTTTGGAAAAGAAGCTTTCTGACATTGGCTTGTCCTACGACAGGTTTGTTCAAAGTCTTTAGTCGTATCCCCGGGTGGCTCCCCACCCCCGAAATCGAAGGTTCGAGGTTCTAATGTCGCTATTTGGTGGTTCAAAATCAGGTATCAAAAAAGCACTGGATGTGGTTCTGGCCGCAGCCGATGGTGATTACGAAGCCCGCATTACCAATGTCGACAGTCATCCGGACATGCGCGAACTGTTCATTGCGATCAACCGTCTGATTGACCGTAATGACGCGTTCCTGCGCGAAAGTGCGGCATCGATGGGGGCGGTTTCGGAAAACCGCTATTATCGGCGCATCGTCGAGACCGGGCTGGTTGGGGAATATCTGTCTTCGGCCAAGCGCATCAATGCGGCGAGTGCCTCGATCGAACAGAAGCTTTCGGGATTTGCCGATATCCTTGATGAATTCAAAAGCGGTTCTTTTGCCGCTGTTGATGATATTGCCAATGCCGCCTCTGCCTTGGCTGAGGCATCCGGTGATGCCAATTCGATTGCCCATGAAACCAGCTCGCGGTCGACCAATGTCGCGGCAGCGGCCCGTCAGACGGCGGCCAATGTCAGCGAACTGTCGGTGGCATCCGAAGAACTCAATGAATCAATCCGTGACGTTTCCCAGCAGGCCCGTGAATCGGTTGAAATTGCCAACCGCGCCAATGGCCTCGCCCAGGAAACCGATGGTCGCATCGGTCAGCTTGAAACTGCGGCTGGCGAGATTGTCGAGGTGGTCAGCTTTATCCGCGATATCGCCGCCCAGACCAACTTGCTTGCGCTGAACGCCACCATCGAGGCGGCCCGTGCGGGTGAAGCCGGCAAGGGCTTTGCGGTTGTTGCAAACGAGGTCAAGGGTCTTGCCAACCAGACCAGCAAGGCGACCGAAAGCATCGAGGAAAAGGTTCAGGACATCCAGACCGCGATTGAGCAGTCTGTCGGTTCGATCCGCGAGATTGCCGGTGTGATTGATGATCTGGCCGCCCGTTCGGACACGATTTCGGGCAATGTCGAAACCCAGGCGAACCTGTCGTCCAACATTACCCGCAATGTCGAACAGGCATCGGGTGGCGCACAGTAAGTAACCGACAATATCACCGTGGTTTCCGATATGGCCGGGCGCACGGGTGAGGCCGCCGACACCACGCGCGACATGGCAGGCCGCCTTGCCGATCAGTCGGAAAACCTGCGCAATCAGCTCGGTGTGTTCCTCGATACCATCGAAAAACTGCTTTATACCGCCAAGAAATAGCCGCTTTCTGCGTGCAACACGTAGCATCGGGCGTCATGATGGTGGCCGATAGAAAGTTTTAGTAGGAGAGCGGTGCCATGCGGGTTTTCTTCAATTCGCGTCACGATGCCCATGACGGGGCAGGCGAAATGCATCACGGCCGTATGGTGCCGTGTTTTGAAAATGCGCGACGCATTCCGATCATTCGCGATGCGGTGGCACATGCGATCAAGGCGCAGCTGTTTGATCCCAAGGATCACGGCATCGACCCGATCCGCGCCATCCATGATCCCGACTATATCGATTTCCTTGAAACCGCGTGGGATAGCTGGACCAAGGCCGGCAACAAGGGCGATGCGTTCCCCTATGTCTGGCCGACAGGTGGTTTTTCCGGCGGCAAGCCCGAACATATCAGTGCGCGTCTTGGCCAATATGCCATTTCGTCAGACACGCCGATCACGCAAGGCACATGGAAGGCCGCCTATTGGGGCGCGCAAACAACCATATCGGCCGCCGATGCAGCCTGGAGTGATGGTGAATCCTCCTTTGCGCTGACGCGTCCGCCGGGGCATCACGCGCATGCCAATCGATATGGCGGATATTGCTTCTTGAATAATGCTGCCATCGCCGCCCAGCACATGATTTCCAAGGGTGCCAAAAAGGTCGCCATCCTTGATATCGACTACCATCATGGCAATGGCGCGCAGGATATTTTCTATGAGCGCGGGGACGTTCTGACGATTTCTATCCATGCCGACCCGACCCATCAGTTCCCGTTCTTCATGGGCTATGCCAATGAAACCGGTCGCAATGACGGGCAGGGGGCGAACCTTAATGTGCCGCTTCCGGGCGGCAGTGATTTTGGTGCCTGGGGCGCTGGCTTTGCCAAGGCGATGCAGAAACTTCTGACCTGGCAGGCCGATGCGCTGGTGGTGGCCCTTGGTGTGGATGCCCACGAAGCCGAACCGATTTGTGACTTCAAGCTCCAGACCGATGATTTCAATCGCATTGGTCAGATGATCGGACGGCTTGGCCTTAAAACCGTGTTCACCATGGAAGGCGGCTATGCCCATGACGTGATCGGGCTGAATGTCGCAGCCGTCTTGAGCGGGTATCTTGAACTCGCCAAAAACTAGGTCAGCCTAATCGAATACAAAAACGCCCCGAACTGATGTCGGGGCGTTTTTCGTTTAGCGTTGTTTATTCAGCGTTCCCAAGGCGGTGTGCCGCCAAATTCGGCGACCAGAAAATCAACAAAGGCGCGCACGCGGGTCGGCAGATAGCGGTTTTCCGGATAAAGCGTATAGACCGCATGGGATGGCGGCTGGTAATCGGGCAGGACGCGTTTGAGGCGCCCGTCGCGCAGATACTCGTCGACTTCCCAGTTCGATTTCAATGAAATCCCATGACCGTCAAGGCACCAGCGGGTCAGCACTTCGCTGCTATCTGAATCCATCGAACCGGCGACGGCCAAGGTTACCGGGGCGTCATCGCCCGGGCCTTGCAGCGTCCATTGATATTGCTGTGATCCCGGGAAGCGCAGCAGCAGGCAATTGTGATTAAGAAGGTCTGCGGGCACCTTGGGCGTGCCGTTCTTTTCCAAGTAATCCGGGCTTGCGACCAGCATGCGTTTATTGGCGGCCAGTTTGCGCACAATCAGCGAGCTTTCCTTAAGCTCGGCAATGCGGATGGCGAGATCGACCTTGTCTTGCAGCAGGTCCAGCAACCGGTCGGACAGATGCAGGCGAATTTGCACATCCGGGTTCTGTTCGACGAATTTCGGAATGATCGGGGCGACGTATTTGTTGCCAAATGCCACCGGGCAGGTCAGCGTGACCGGGCCGCGGGTGGTGTTTTTCTGATTGGCGATGGCGTTTTCGGCTTCCTGCATTTCCGAAAGGATGCGCAGGCAGTGCCGGTAATAAACATCGCCTTCGGTCGTCAGATTGACCCGGCGCGTGGTCCGGTTAAGCAAGCGCACACCAAGCCGTTCTTCAAGGCGGGCAATCCGGTTTGACACCACGGCCGCCGAATGGCGCAATTCACGCCCGGCAGCAGAAAGGTTGCCAAGTTCGGCAACACGGACAAAAATCTGGATGTCCTCAAAGTCGGACATGGCGCGGGAAGCTCCTGACGTCTGGGTTTTTTAAATCATTATATGTTCAATTTGGCGGCCACACTCTGCCATTTTAAAGATTATTTTGAAAGTCATTTCGATTATGCTCGGCCCCTAAATAATAGAGGCGGTCCGGGGACTGTGTTAGGACAAGAAGCAGATCGACTGGACGCAACCCGGGCAAAATAGCGCCATCAGAGCCGCATCAAGGGCCCCGGGGCATCATCAAGGCAGGGCTGCCAGCGCGCCGGAAACCGCGCATGGGCGAGACGGAGGTTTCAAGCACCGTGGATATTCTGTTTCAGGACTGGATCAATTTGATCCTGCGCTGGGCGCATTTGATTACAGGCATCGCCTGGATCGGGTCTTCATTCTATTTCGTGTGGCTGGACCTTAGCCTGCGCAAGCGCCCGGACATGGATGAAGGCGTTTATGGCGAAGCCTGGATGGTGCATGGCGGTGGCTTTTATCATGTGAACAAATGGATGGTCGCGCCCAGTTCGATGCCGCCCGAGCTGCACTGGTTCAAATACGAGGCCTATTTCACCTGGATTACCGGCTTCGCGCTTTTGGTCACCATGTATTACTGGAGTGCGGAAAGCTATCTGATCGATCCGAGTGTTCTGGCGCTGACCAAGATGGATGCGATCCTGATTGGTCTTGGCAGCCTGTTCGCCGGTTGGGTGATCTATGACATCATCTGCAAAAGCCCGATTGGCAAAAGCACCGGCAAGCTCGCGGTTGCACTATTTATCCTGATCATGGCCGCGGCCTATCTGTTTACCCATGTCTTTAGCGGGCGCGGGGCGTTTATCCATGTCGGTGCGATGATCGGAACGATCATGGCCGCCAACGTGTTTCGCATCATCATCCCCAATCAGAAAAAGGTCGTCGCCAGCCTGATGGCCGGTGAAAAGCCCGATCCGGCATTGGGTCTGCAGGCCAAGCAGCGCTCGACCCATAACAACTATCTGACCCTGCCGGTCTTGCTGATGATGATCAGCAACCACTATTCGATGCTGTTTTCGCACGATCAGTCCTGGCTGATTGTCGGGCTGATCCTGATCATTGGTGGATTGGTGCGCCACTTCTTTAACACCCGCAACGCTGGTGGCACCGGCAAGGCGATTGCCTGGCAGCTTCCGGCAGCAGGCGTTGGCATGGCGGTGCTGGCGATGTTTGCCAGTTACGATCCCAATGCGGTGAAGTTGGCCGATGAAGACATCATCACTGCCGATTATGCACAGGCGATTGTCCAGACACGTTGCACGACATGCCATTCCGCCAACCCGACAGATGAAGGGTTCGATGAAGCCCCGGCAGGTGTGATGTTTGATGATCTGGCCCAGATCGAAGCCAATGCGCAACGCATGCTGGCCCAGGCGGTTATCGGGCGCGCCATGCCGCTGGGTAACCTGACGGAAATGACCGAGGAAGAACGTGCTCAGCTTGGTCAATGGATCCGGGCGGGCATGCCGGAATAAGGCGTTCCAGATACGGGATAATGGAAGGGGCGGCTGCGTAGCGTAGTCGCCCTTTTTGTTTGCGCGAAGCGTGTTAGTTGGCGGGGAGATCACCCGCAAAACAAAACGCCCCGCCGGTCTCCCGACGGGGCGGGAAGCGGGCCGGCACAGGGCGGATTGTGGTGCAATAAGCTCAGCGCAGGCGAAACTTCCGCCCCTGAAATAGGGGCAGAAACCAGCGGCGTCAATCTGATCAAAAAATAATCAAATTGTAATCAATGACCGAAAAATAATCAGAGATAGAATAGGGCGCGCAAATATTTTCCCCAAACAACTTGTAAAATAGTTGCTTATTGCGTGGGAATCCCTCGATTCGCGATTTTATTCGATTTGGCCTCTGAGTCTGGCACGGTTTTAGCAAGTGTAGCCGCGGTGCAATAAAAACTCAGTGGAGGCTATAAATGAATAAGAAGCTTCAAGCGCTTATCGGCGCTGGGGCCATGGCAGTGTCTGCAATGGCAATGTCAGCCGCACAGGCAGCAGAGACCATCAAGGTCGGTGTGCTGCACTCTCTTTCCGGGACGATGGCAATTTCCGAAACCACGCTGAAGGACACCGTCCTGATGCTGGTCGATGATCTGAACAAGAACGGTGGTCTGCTTGGCAAGCAAGTCGAAGCAGTCGTCGTTGACCCGGCTTCTGACTGGCCGCTTTTTGCTGAAAAAGCCCGTGAGCTGATCGAACAGGAACAGGTTGATGTTGTGTTCGGTTGCTGGACGTCGGTTTCGCGTAAATCGGTTCTGCCGGTCTTCGAAGAACTCAACAGCATGCTGTTCTATCCGGTTCAGTACGAAGGTGAGGAAAGCTCGCGCAACGTGTTCTATACCGGTGCCGCTCCGAACCAGCAGGCCATTCCGGCTGTTGATTACCTGATGAGCGAAGATGGCGGCTCTGCCGAGCGTATCGTTCTTCTGGGTACCGACTATGTTTATCCGCGTACCACCAACAAGATCCTGCGTTCTTACCTGAACGGCAAGGGTATCTCCGATGAAGACATCATGGAGAACTACACCCCGTTCGGTCATTCCGACTGGCAGTCGATCGTTGCTGACGTGAAGGCATTCGCATCTGCTGGCAAGAAAACCGCAGTGGTTTCGACCATTAACGGTGACGCGAACGTTCCGTTCTACAAGGAACTGGCAAACCAGGGCATCAAAGCC
>TARA_B100000674_G_scaffold30430_1_pt1 | contig 26700 bp, 21 predicted proteins | sample TARA_B100000674 | Tara Oceans TARA_B100000674 (sample SAMEA2622759) | marine metagenome | biome: marine biome (ENVO:00000447); feature: surface water layer (ENVO:00002042); material: "saline water (ENVO:00002010), including plankton (ENVO:xxxxxxxx)" | depth 5 m | reverse complement strand
TCAACATACTCGTCATCGTCGCCAAGATTAGATTTGGTTTCCTCAACACCAAGTTCTTCTACAGACGCCCCGCCTTGAAACGTAGGCCAATTCGCGTCATTTATTTCTGGTGAAGATCCTAAACTCATACTTTTATACTTTGATGAGAAACTTTTAAACGACTTCAATTTTTCTTTTAATTATATGTTTAACCAACCATATAGCGTTAGATGAGGATACACAGTTTTAAACATTATGTTGATTTGTTTTCCATGTTGTATCACAATGCGAACACATATAAATATATTTCATATTAGTTTCGTCATATCGTATGTAAAGAACTTCGCGGTCTACCTCTTTATCAACATTACTCTTGCATTCGGTGTTGGGGCATTTTATCATTTTAGTTCGGGGTAACGTGGGATCCTCTTTGGTGTACTCGTTGATAATAGAAGCAAATTTCTCCTCACTTTCACGAATCACTGTTTTCGAAACACAAATAGTTTCGCCTGTAAGTTCATTGTCTTCGTGTCCGCAATTACGACAATAATACACCAACTTCTCAGTTTCATCATCTGCTTCAGTTTCTCGTATCTTGAGGTAATACATATTTTGACACTTACTACAGAAATGCATAGTCTTATATATAATTATATAAGATGAATTCTTAATTCAATTTTATCAGTGATTGATATATATTTTGAATTCGACTTTCAGTTTTCGTGTAGCATATCTGTGTCTTCATCGCATATATCTTAGTTGTTATTAGTTTGTCTTCAATCGCCACAGTGCGAAGTTTCGTTAAAACCGATTCATAGTTGTCTAAGAAATGCTGAACCATAATATCATGAATTTCGGGAAATTCATTGCTAATATCCTTTCTCTCCAACATATCACAAACCGCAACATCAAAATTCTTGTATTGAACTATATCAAGATAGTTTTGATAATCTGGATTGTCTTTTCTAATTCCGGGTTCATTTAGAAGCGGTTCCGAGTTTAACACCGCCGAACACAAACATAAAAGAATGCTTGAAATAGATTGACATCCAGTCCATTGTGGTCCCTTCCATGTGTTAAGCACAGAAACACAAACCTTTCCCGATTTGTAAAGATTGGGATTAAACCTGGTTTTGCCGTCATTCGTAAAATATGTTACCTTAGGCGGTTTGTGGGGATAATCACAAGGAAAATGGAACTTGAACAAATAATATCCTCCTTCGTATGGCGTGTCTGGTGGTCCGATTATCAACGCCTGTCCAAACATCATATCTGTGTCACTATGGACATAATATATTCCATTCTCGTGTAAAGGATTTTTCATAATATCCCGAACATCTTTGGCTAAACGCGTAATCGTTTCTTTTGAGACAAAATGACTTTCTTTATCGTTATTTGTGATAGCCGCTGCCATGTATTATATAAATGAAAACTGTAATATTTATGTCTATTATTTAGAAGTATTTATGACATATAAACAAAAAACACGATTTTGGAACATTAACCGATAAAATTGACCTAAAAATATCTGTATGTTATATATTCAACAATGGCTGAGAAGGGGCTCTTCAGTGATTATTTAAACTCAAGAAAAGCTGCTAAAGGAAGTGTATTCACACATACACGTATAGGAGGTTCTAAAAACTCCAAAATATATGGTGGTACATATCAAATACCTGACAGTGAGTCTTCTGCTTTCATTAGAAAATATTATCAGCATGTCTTTGCAAATGGTAACATGGAGTATTTAACCGAAAAGCAGGTCATCGAAAATGGGCCAGTGTTGATTGATATCGACTTGCGTTATGACAAGAAGATTACAACGAAACAACACACCGATGACCACATTCTTGATCTGGTGATACTGTATGCCGACAAATGTGGAGAAATAATGAATATACCCGATGGTTCTAATATCGATGTATACGTGATGGAAAAAAACGATGTAAATCAACTTCCCGACAAAACAAAGGACGGTATTCACATCATAATTGGGGTATCAATGCACAAATCAGCACAGTTATTGCTTCGTTCAATGGTTTTGAAGGAAATTGGTGAGTTATGGGACGATATTCCCATCATCAATACTTGGGATGATGTTCTTGACGAAGGTGTGACAAAGGGATTCGTTAATTGGCAGATGTATGGTTCACGAAAACCAGAACATCAACCATATTTGATAAAGTATCACTACACACTTACACTTGTCGAGAAGAATTGGAAACCTTCGCAAAATAAAATCAGTTCGTTTGATACAGAAAAGAACATCAACAAACTGTCGGCGAGATATACCGAGCATCCAGTATTTGAAATCAATGAGGATAAGAAGGATGAGGTAGAAGAGTTGAAAAAAGATCTGGGAAAAAAGAAAACGCTGACAACAAAAAAACGCCACATTGGTCCTAAGCCTTCCTTTGATAGAATCGACAGCATGGAGACATTAGATGCCTTGATAGATGAATGGTTTGATGATATAAGTCCAGTCGATTACAAACTGAAAGAGACACATCAATACACAATGGCATTACCCGAATCTTACTATGGTCCAGGTAGCTATAACAAATGGATACGTGTTGGATGGGCGCTTGCAAGCACACATAAAAAGATGTTTTTGACGTGGCTAAAGTTTAGTGCACAGGACAATTGTCGCGACACCCTTCGTGGAAATAACGGAAAATTCGACTGGAACAATGTTCCAATACTGTTCGACGAATGGCGTGGATTTGACTTTGATAATCCAGACGGACTGACGCATCGGTCAATAATGTATTGGTGTAAAATGCATGCGCCTCCATACAAGTACGATGAAATTCACAAACAAACAATAGACTTCTTTATAGATCAGACATTATCATGCAGCAGTGAATTTGATTTAGCAAGTGTTCTCTTCAATCTATATAAGGATAGATTTGTATGTGTCAGCATCAAAAACAACTGTTGGTATGAATATGAAAATCATCGCTGGTTTGAGATAGACTCCGGAAATACACTTCGTCTTCGTATTTCACGGGAGATGCACCAAGAATACATTTCGCGTATTCAATCAGCCATGCGAAAACTTGATACACTGGACCCTTCAGAACCTGCATATGAAGTTCTGAAGAAGCGTGTGAATAACATGATTGAGATTTGCACATACTTGAAGAAGACACAATGGAAAAACAACATTATGCGGGAAGCAAGGGAGTTGTTCTTCGATAAAGATTTCATTACGAAACTCGACCAGAACCCTTATCTCTTATGCTTCAACAACTATGTCGTTGACTTCAAAGCAAAGACGTATCGTAGAGGACAACCGGACGATTTCATTTCAAAGTGCACAAATATAGATTATGTTCCGCTTGATGAGTCAAAGCATGCCGATACCATTTCTGAAATTACAAGGTTCATCGACGAACTATTTCCCGACTTGGCGCTTCGTAAATACATGTGGGAACACTTGGCATCTGTTCTGGTAGGAACAAATGAGAATCAAACTTTCAACATCTACACTGGCTCTGGTAGGAACGGAAAATCAAAGTTGGTGGACCTTATGTCGAAAGGTTTGGGCGATTATAAAGGCACAGTTCCGATTACGCTCATTACACAAAGTCGAACTAGCATCGGAAGCACATCTTCCGAGATTGTTCAACTAATGGGCACGCGTTATGCGGTGATGCAAGAACCATCAAAAGGCGATAAAATCAATGAGGGTATTATGAAGGAGATTACTGGTGGCGATCCAATTCAAGGAAGAGCTCTGTTTAAGGATACAGTGACGTTCATTCCACAATTCAAATTGGTAGTTTGTACTAACACGTTATTCGATATCAAGAGCAACGATGATGGCACGTGGAGAAGAATTCGTGTTTGTGACTTTAAGTCCAAGTTTCTCGAGAACCCGTATGAAGACGAAGACAAATTTCCAAAGTCACAGTACCCACACCAATATAAAATCGATAAAAACATTGATGCTCGGTTTGATGAATGGGCACCAATCTTCATGTCAATGCTGGTAAATAAGTCGTTCGAGTGGCAAGGGAACGTAAACGACTGTAAACTAGTCATGGCAAGTAGTGATCAATATCGCGAAGGTCAAGATTATCTCGCGGAGTTCGCGAAGGACAAGATACAGAAGAAGCCTGGTAGTAAAGTGAAAAAAAGCGAAATAGTCGAAGTATTCCGTCAATGGTATACCACGAACTACGGGCGCACAGTTCCAAAGTCAAAAGAGTTATACGAATTTGTTGACACACGTTATGGTAAATACAGACAAGGTTACGGATGGATGAACATATCCATTATTTATGACGAGGAAGAAAACGTCATTGAAGAAATGGCTTAACTGTCAACAAAATAACTATAAAATGTAAGTTGAATTTTAAAAGAAATTGCATTATTTTAACTCTATGGCTAAAATAAAGCTCAAATATTGGTGTAAACATTCTTGGGAGCACTATTATCAAGGAAAAATGATACATTATTAAATATCTTGTATCCCTGAATAACGAAAGTGTCTATAAAGAATGGAAATATAAGCAGCGATAAAAGTATTCCCATTGGACGATACCTCCTATACTGATTGCGTGGAATGAATCGGGAACGTTTTATATAGATTGCAATACAAATGTAAAACACAAGAATAAGCAAAAATCGAATATGTCCTATCCTTGCAAGCTCAGGTGTTTGGTAGTCTACGCGACGATTGTTTGTATATACCGTTCCCACTATAGTTCCCATTCGCTCACTTAGTGTTTTGTGATCGTTATGTCTTATTTTGTGTAACTTATTCATTTTTTCTTCATGTTGGGCAATAGCTTCATAATTATTTATCCGTTCTTTAATATCATGAATCAGTTCTTCACATTTTGACTTCAATTCATCTGTTTCAGATGTGTCGGTAACTTCTATTTGTATACTTCTTTGTTGTGCCTTTTGTTTTTCGTCGTTTTGTTGGATTATGCTGGATGCCTGATTCATAAATTTTCCAACTTGATTCGAGTTCACACCAATTGTTCTTCTCAATACAGATTCCACACCTCCTTGATACTGCGTTTCAGCTATTTTGTCAAATGCGTTCATTATTAATATAGGTAGATTTAAACATTTGGATAATAGTTCGCAGATTTACTAAATGGAACAACATTCCCATGTGTCGCAAATGATTCCACATCGTCTTCGCCCTCGCGATGGTGGTGATATCGTAGATAGTTGTGTTTTTCGTAACTTCGTTTACCATCTGTATGTTGTGTTAATACACATGTTTTGGTATCAGGGTCATATTTCATGCCTTCTGAACAACATTTCTCTCCAACACAATCTTCAGAATCTCCCATATCATTCGATTCATCCCCTACTGCTGCGGGTTGAGGAACGTAGTCATCAAGGTTTCCACTCGAAGACATTTTTGGCCAATCGTATTCATCATAGTTCATGTTGTTACGTCTCGAGAGGTCTGAAACTTGATTAAAGATAATTACTCCACCAATTAGCGCAATAATGACAATCAAGATATTGGACACATTCGCAGGAATCCTTCCTTTTTTACGTAAAAATGCCAAGATTAGCAATGGAATACACGTAAACAAAAGTAATTGAATGATTCCTGTATGGGCTCTGTACTGCTTACCATAGTAGGTATTAATCTGAACCATTCGCATTTTGCTATTTCTTGCATTATTAAGAGCATCCAAGTTAGACTTGGCACCATCCAACTCCGCGTTGATAATTCCAGAGACCGTCATTTTGTCAACTACTCCAGAACGTGCCTTTGCAACTTTGGAGAGTAAGTTGCTGTTCATGTCAGTAACTTGTTTAAACATTGATTTTCTAATTTTAGAAAGTGTGTTAATGGTATCAACAGTTTTTTGTTGTTTTTGATCGCTTTCTTCCGCAGCCGACTGCTCTTGAAGCTGATTATATAAATCCTCTTCCATGTCTTGAAGGTGCTTAATGTTATCTAATACTTCCGACTGGTTTGAACTACTCATTATATATGAGACGATATATAAAATACGAGAGAAAATGGAATATAATGGAATATAATGGAATATAATGGAATAGCTTGTTATTTATTCATAAAATTGATTCTCAATGTCACGTAAAAAATGAACAAATACAAAATGAACAAGTTAATCGGTTTCACGAAACTTATTTGCAACATTTGTGAAGGAATATTATTGCGTTCAGGCCCGTTTCTTAAAGAGGCGGTCTATCAAGATCTACTTATTCACGAACTGAATAAACACAACATCAGAACAACGCGCGAAATGGTATTCAACTACCAGATGAAGGATTCCGACGGTGGTGATGTGGTAATTTGCAACAACCAGTGTTTACGTTCTGATATTGAACTACCAGAAACAAATGGTATCCTTGAGTTAAAATGTTCTTCAGTAAGTACAAAGGAAGACCAAATATGGCAACTACGGACTTACCTTGAAAATCGCACAGATCGTGAATGGGGAATTGTCGTAAATTTCATAAACAAGTTTGGTGTCAAAACATCACCTAAGGTTGAATGTGTACTGGTAGTGAAAACCAACAACTACCACGAAACCAATAATAATAATAATAATAATAATAATACGGTCGTAAAGATTAGAAAATACAATACATGGTCAATTGAAAGCACCTCATATCCGTTAAATACGGAAATCATGTTACAATACAATGAGGAAGAAGAATAAAGTGAATAAGTGCAACACACCACAACACATCACAACACAACATCCCATAATTATTGCATTCGTGTGGTTTGAATACCAAAGGTTATCACTATCAAACAAATAATAGACCATAGTAAGTATCTTGTGTTTTCGCTGGCCATTTTCAGCTCACTATCTGACATCATACCAGAAATATTATTCATGTCATTTCTTATTAATTGTGTTTTTTCACGCGTGGGTGCATAGTTTTTCAAGTTTGTCTCCAAGCTGGCGATTGTTTCGCGAAGTTTTGTAGACAGTTTGATATCGGTGTTTCGAAGTTTTTGTATCTGTTCAAATAATTGTTTCTCACTGGAATCAACGTTTACTTGTTCTTGCGCAATTTCATCGAGTGTCTTACGTATTGCGTCGTCCATTTCAGACATTGGTATCTTAGACGATACCTTTTTTTGATTTACCCATTGGTTTACAGTCACTTCTTCTCCTTTGTTTGTTGGGACATTTTTACTCGTAAATCCTTCAATTTCATCAGCATTATTACCAATTCTGCCACTCAGTATGTATAGCTGTCCATTATCACTTACTGTTCTTAATCCATTCGGAAACATGGAATAATTTTTAAGGTAACACCTTCCATCATTCTGAATAAAAAATCCACCACATTTTTTATTGGATGCACATTCAGATTTACATTTTTCAAGACCCGAGTAGACATCAATGTCGTTTCCTACGCTATCAAAATTTCCTAAATTAAAGAACAAGTCTTTAGATAATGATTTTTTTGACCTGTGTAAATCACCACCATATGTCATGTAAGCCGACGAACCTCGTTTTGAGATATCCGTTTTTTTTATACTATAAAGTGCATTTGCAGTTTCAGAATTACTAAAGCCTATATTGCCGGATATTTCACAATCATAAGTATCATAAGACAATTCCAATCCATTATTTGTCATCAACAAGTAACAATTACCAGACGGCGAACCGATAAACTCTCCTTCCGAAAGCGATTCACCAGATATCATATAGTTTCTTTTAAATTTACCTTTTTCCGCCTTGTATTTATCCAACGGAACACCGGTTTCTCCTCGTGTGTTGCTCTCCCAAATTACCCCGTCGCTAGTTGATGAAAATATTAAGTTTCCATCATCTCTAACAGTTAGTCGATACGAATTACATTTTTTATTTTCATTAGTACAATTAAACTTAGCATTTTTCCCTCTCGCTTCTGCAGAAATATTAATTGATTTACTACTTTGACTATTACCGCACTTATAAGTCGAATCAAACGATTTTGCACATCCGAATGCTGGATCAATTTTTCCCCCACCTGAAGAACCAACGATAAAATTCTTTACATAATCATTTCCGGTAGTATTACTGTGACTTTTAACATAGGTCGTCCAGTTTCCGATCGCCACGCTATATTTGATTGGCGTTCTTTGCGTTGCTGTTGTTGATGATGTTGATTTTGCTGGTGTTGAGTTACTACTCCCCATATACATATCACTTGACATATTTTTTATCCTAACGAAACAAAGAGAAAGCACTTACTTTGCCATCACAATTAGCACCATATGATGCAACTGTATCAGAAACATTCACTGGCGCACCTTTTATAGGGTCACAGTAAGATAAACCATTGAATTTTCTCGTTCCGGATTTCATATGACCTATTCCAACACCAACCTGACCATTACGCAATATACCACCTTTTAGATTGCCGCCCGTTTGTCCAACATTACCGTGAAGTAATGTATGTGATACGGTGCGTTTTGTTGCGCGACCGCCTTGTTTGGCTTTTGACAAACTGTTTTTGGTTGATTCTGCCACGTAGCATTTTGATGTTCCATCTTTACCATTTCTCAATGCAAACACATAAGCACCTTTATCTTGTGTACGTACACGACAAGATTTAATTGACGCATTACTCTTCATGTCACTTTGATATATAAGTCCGGAACCACTATGATTAACATGACACCCTTCCCATTTTGGTGTAATACTATCGTCGCTACCCGTAGTAACGTACAAATTCGCGCCCTCTTTTCCACAAATTTGTCCTGTTTTCATCGGAGAAGCCACAATCAACTCCGGATCTGTGGGTATGATTGAACCTGGCCTATTAAAATTATCCGAATTTACATTAACATTTGTTACGTTTAAATAAGAAGGACAGCCATTCTTCTCTGAAATTTGTTTCATTCTAGCCATAGAAGGATACCATTTAAAATACCCCTTTTGTGTAACATAACCAACAGCACCATTATTGAGACGAATATTTTTTCCAGCATATGGATTGGATTTACTTGTTGTTTTTATGAACTTTGTCAAGGAATCGTTCATTAAGTTTTGTTTCTGTTCCAATTTACTTAAATTTCTGTTATGTTCATCTTCTAATTCATTTATCATTTCGAGTTCCTGATTATTTTTTTTATCTACCGCATTAAAACCTTCGATATTGTTAATAACACCTCTGTAGTGCGTGTCTTTCATAGTTCTAAATATACTTCCTTGTTGCAACATAGGACATTGAGGTTCATTTGAATCATCAAAATCATTCGTTATTTCAAAAACCATTTTATCTAATATTAATAGATAAAATATATTCATTCACAAACTAAACCTGCTTATTAAAAAAATGAAACACACCCAAGAAAATAGCGGTCACTAAGAAAATTGTATCTATCGTATTTGGTTGATACAAGAAGGCTCTTATTGTTAAACAGACAACCACAATCGTTAACACCAACATAAATATATATTTTGTGCGATTGGACAATGTTTCTCTCTTTGCACTAGCATTCTCGCCGTCAATACTTTCAAGTTCACGTGCTAAACTTTGTACTTTGTCTTCATTTAACTTTAATGTGTTAGAAATCGCAAGCAAGTTGTCATCAAATAACACCTGTCTTGAATCAGATTCTAGATTTCTTTTGGAAAGTTGTCTTTTAATCTTTTCTGCTTCTTCAAACAACTCAAACATAATATCATTATTTTCTTCTATGTTCGATAAAATTTCTCCTGCTTTATCGGTTTGGTTGTTACGAACGTTTAATATGTAATCCTTTACATTGACATCATACGCACCTATCAACAATTTTATCTCGTTCTCTATTTTTTTTAATTCTAAAAGTGATGTTTCCTGGTCGTTAGTCATTTATATAAATAATCATATTTTTTTCTTCATAAACAAATATACTCCGGACGATATTACAAATACTAGTATCCAGTTTCCTATAAGGCGCTGGTTGTATAATAATTGTATATCCTCGTATAACTGTATCGACCCCGCATTTTCGTCTTTCAATCCGTCGACCTTTTTCTGTAGTTGAACATTGATTTTTTCTTTGTCATTGATTCGGCGAATTAATTTATTTATATCATCATAAGAGATTTTAAGTTCTTCTTCAATTTCGTTTTTCAAAATAATTAACTCATTTTTAATTACTATCATGTTATTCAGTTGCGACGAATCAACATTATTCAAGACTGTTTTTAATCGCTGTTGTAACTCATTAATTTTACTAGTGTATGACATATATAATAATTGTATAAATAAAATTATTATATGAACCTACCTATGGTGAACACACACGATAAAACGGAACCTCAATTGCTGTGTTACTAGGTCGCATTATTTCGCAAATTTGTTCAGGGCGCATACCTATTGCCAACGCAACTGGACTAAAGCGACCAATATCTGGAATCTGCGACGAATCGGATACATTAAATTTTTGTTTAAATGCTTTGGCTTCATCGTCATTAAGAATTCTGTGTGAAGGTACCAGGTCATGTTCCAATATATTAAACTGAAGTCGTTTAATACCATGAACAACAACAAATACACCTTCTTGTTTCCAAATACTCTTTAATACTTTAATAAGCGAATCATTTGGATCTTCCTTGACAATAATAATGAGATCGTCCGTTTTTTGTAGTACATTATCCAGATTAATCAGGTCCTCAATATAATCATAAACATTATTTGCCCGTAATGTTTTGCCTAAATGATATTTAACGTAAGCTTTCTTACCTGTATCAGTTTCGACTAGCATATCCATTTGTTTTTGATCGCGCATCACTGAAACTTCAGTCATACTTGCGTTTTCGTAATTTGAGACATCGTATCCTTGTTTTTTGAGAAGCTCAAGGACAGTTTGTCTTGATTTAAACAATTCGACAAGCTCATTGCTTTGTGACATTTATTTAATATAGTTGGCTATTATTTAATTCAATTTTACATTTTTTTTTTCGGTTGTCTCGCCTTCATTTTTGGTGTCGTCTGTATCTTGTTCTATCGTTGTCAGAAGTGATGCGCTTGCCCTTTCAGCATCATCAAACTTCTTTAATATCATCATATCTTCGTTTTTGGAATCTTCATCTGTAACATTATCATTTACAACATTATCATTTGTAACATTATCATTTACAACATTATCATTTACAGCATTATCATTTGCAACATTATCGTCTTCAATCTCGCGTTCTTTTTGATTATTCTCTTTCGTTATTGATAATGAAGTAGCAACCGGCGGTGGTGGCGGCAATGTTGTTGACGAAGAAATTGGAGTAGCCGGTAAAGTTGTTAGCAGATTATACAGAGGCGTTGTTAAAGTAGGTTTCGGTCCTGTTTCCTTTGCATATGCAATTGCCGCGTCCCAATTTCCAGCCACTTTATTTTTCTTAAGCATTTCTGTGAGTAATGACTTTGGTATAGATGTTCCATCCGCATAAACTGCTTCTTCTTGTTTCCATCCGTTTGGTGGTTGTTGGGGATTCAATCCTTCGTTTGCTTCGTTATCCCAAAAATCACTGGGAGCATCATATCCATTTTCATCTTGCTGCATAATGAGCGATGACCACTTATTATTTTGGTTGTCGGGGTCATCGATAAGTTCCCATCCGATTGTTGCAGGGTCAATTTGTTCTCCTTTAAAGGTTGTATTAGATATTCTGTCAGTTTGGAGTTGTTCTTCATTTTTATCAAATGTTGCTTCCGTTCTTGGTGTCATCGTCTCAGTAATACTTGAGGTTGCATCCCGAAGTCTCGTCTTTGATGTATTAGCGACAACTTCAGGTGTGGCATCCTTACCGAGCAGTTTCACTATGTTATTTGAAAACGCCATTGACGAAAGTTGATCAACATTCTTTTCCGTAATTACTCGCATCTGAACATTCATTGACTGTAGTTCCTGCATCATTAGTTTAAAGGCGTAGGGCACACGAATAATACTAAAAGACCTGCCGAAACGACTTACATTTTCAATATTCATACCTTCTTCAAATGTTCCTGAATATCTAAGAGGGCCATCAGCAAAAGGACTCAAGAACAGATTGTGACTCTCATTGTATATCGCCAACATACCGGTTTGATTACATACCGCCATTAGAAATTCGTCGCCTCGCACCAACATGGACTCTTGAAGAAACTTGGTTGCGCCATGCGCAATAATACCATCACGTTCCATCTCGCCGATGCGCAATCCTCCGTCGTTTGCTCTTCCCTGAACAGTTTGACGTGTCAATGCAGTTCGTGGACCACGCGCACGATAATTAATCTTATCTTTTACCATGTGTTTAAGACGCATGTAGTAAGTCGGTCCTATATAAATATTTGCCTCTATTGATTTACCGGTCTCTCCATTATACATCATTTGACAACCGCTTGAGTGGAAACCTGCGTCGGTCAAAATGCTTCCGTAAAATTCATGCTTTGGACCTTTATTCATAAATGCAGTGCAATCGCCAAAGCCACCAACAAGTGAACACGCCTTTCCCATTAACGTTTCTACTAATTGTCCAATTGTCATCCGTGATGGTATTGCGTGTGGATTAATTATAATATCGGGTCTAATTCCATCATCGGTAAATGGCATACTTGCTTCGGGTATTATCAGACCAATAGTTCCCTTCTGACCACAACGAGAACAGAACTTATCGCCAATATTAGGGACCCGCTCATCTCTCACGCGTATCTTGGCGATTCTAAATCCCTCTTCACCCTCGGTGATGAATGCCTTGTCCACAAATCCCATTTGCCCCTTTTTTGCAGAAACTGAGTCATCAACTGAAGAATCAGGAGTCGCCATATTGGTCACTACTTTTCCTATCAATACAGTTTTATCATTGACTTGCGTGTTTTCGCGTATCAACCCATTATCATCTAATTCACCATAATCGAAACCGGTTTTTAAATAGTCAACGTTTTGCTGTTCAACGTTGGCAAACTTGGAGTCGACCTGCGATTCGCCGACTTTTGAACTATCTTCACGATCTTCATATGAATTATAGTAGGTGGTTCTAAATAATCCACGTTTTACCGAACCTTCATTAAACAAAATCGAATCTTCCACATTGTATCCAGTGTAACACATAATCGCTACAATTACATTTTCTCCGTAAGGATGTTCCTCGTTATTAATTTTCTTTAAAAATCTACTCTTCACCAACGGAACCTGACCGTTGTTAAGAACCACGCCCATTTTATCTATGCGCGTCTGAAAATTAGAATGGTAAAGTGAAACTGCCTGTCTCATTTGGCCACAGGCAAACAAATCACGCGAAAGTGGATTATTTTCCGGAAACACTACTTGATTACCCATGACCCCGAGGATAAGAGCGGGATGAATTTCCAAATGAGTGTATGGCTTCTCCGAAATTATATCTTGTCGCATGGAAATCAAAGATGTCTCTGCTTCTGATGTGTCGAGGTATTCAATTACCGATTGGGTGGCTTTCAGTTCGTCAATACCCGATGCGTTATACATGGCTTCTACATTTAAACATTCACAGTCATTCTTACGCTGTCTCTTCTTTTCGGCAAAACCACCGGTCAGTTGTTTCCACGTAAACTTGTTGTCTTCAAGACGTTCATAAACCCCTTCACGCATATAGCTTGCGTTGCCATTTTCCACATAAAAAATCGGTCTACTCAATCGTCCCGAGTCAGTGTATATGTCGATTAAGTTGTCGGACACTTTCCAACTAATGCTTGTGTGTAACGGTATCAATGAACTACGTCTGTGCTGCTTCAAATACTTTATGGCATTGACCGGTTCGTCCACAATACCAATCCATCTACCGTTCACAAAAATCTTTGTTTTGTTCCCAATTTCACTCGGCGTTAACTGGTTCAACCGTTTCATATCAATAACCTTGTTCGAAGTCATCCAGTTGATAATATCACTAGCCGAACATCCTGACGTAATATACGCAGCAATAGACATGTGTTTGTGTAATCCAACGTTTCCACCGTCAGGTGTATCGAGTGGATCAATGATGCCCCATTGTGAAGAGTGTAACAGCCGCGGAGCAACGACCTTTGCACTTGCGTCCAAGTCAAGATTGATTTTACGGAGATGGGAAATTGCGGAGTTATACGTTAATCGATTTAAATCTTGAATGACGCCCAACCGCTTGGTATGCTCAGCAGCTCCCCAGTTCCCTTTGAATGCGCGTTTGAAACCAGATTCAACAATCCTATCAGAAAAGAAATCTCTGTAGTTGTCCGGCGTGACCAACATGGCGAAGTTATCGTCTTTATAATTTCCCTGATTGTAATGATACTTCGCGTCGATTTTCTTGAAAATATCCCGTTGCTGGAGTGTAAAATATTCGTTAAACAAATCGTAAATCAGTGATCCAGGCAGTTCGACGCGTTTGAAGCGAAAACTGTCTCTGTCTGTTGTCGGTGCTTCGTTGGTAAACACCTTTAACAGTTCTTTTACCATATGTCCCAAAAAGTATGCCTTTTCACGTAAATTCATAACGCCAATGTGTGGCAAAAAGTAATCACTCAATATTTCCAATGCATGTGCAACGGTTTTCCCTTTTGTCAAACTGGCAATATAGGCAAGAGCTATTTCTTGGTTGAAAATACGTCCTGAGTCGTGGATTGACGGTATAAAAAGATCAACAAATCCACTGTACTTAACAACATCTAACAAACACATGTGTATGATTTCCTTATCCGACTCGACACCCAAAGCGCGCATCAATATAAACAATGGGACTGGTTTTCTAACGTTTGGAACATTTACGACGATTTGGTTGTTTTTAAACTTTTCATTTGGACTAACAACGCGCACTTGTAAGGTCCTAACTGGTTTCGAAGGATCCTCCGATACAGAACGGATTTCGGCCGAATGACTATAAATATCATTCACCTTGTCCCTTACATATAAGGTGTTGTCGGCAAACTTTTCCTGTGATACAATGCACTTTTCTTTACCATCGATGATAAAATATCCACCTCGATCATTTTTACATTCACCCATCTCAAATCGCATCAACGGTGGAAACCCATTGAGCAAACATAAATCAGACATCAACATAATTGGAAATCTTCCAAGAAAGACCTTTTCGATTGTTGTTGTGTGACTTGGAATTTCCTCATGAGTTTCTCCTTCGCTCTTTATGAAATATTCCACTTCGACGTCATAGTGGATCGTAACGGCGTATGTCATGTTTCTTAACCGCGCCTCATTGGGGTACATATAATGTGAACGTCCTTCATCGTGAATCGTCGGTTTACCAAAATATAATTTGTCTCCGTTCTTACCGCCCATCCACAAGTTACATTTAAGATTAAAATCTGCGTCGCCACTTGTTTCCTTTGCCGTTTCATCCTGACTTCTTCTTATGCGGATTGGATTTTTTTGTTTGAAAATACGATTGATACCACCATTGAAAAAATCATTGTATGACTCCAAATGATGCTGGACAAATGCGGTAGAGTTATCTTCGAAATATTTATCTATAATATTTTCGATCACTTTGTCACTCATCTATAATATACCTTCAGTATTTTTTTTAGACTATATTTTCTTATTATCTCGTGTAAAAATAAATATAATAAGAAACTAATTAAACAATCAATTAAAATTCTAAAATAAAAATTCTAAAATAAAAATTTAAAATCAAATCACTTGAAAAGAACAGACATCATACCACCCTTACCCTTACCCGCAATGGCCCAACCACCAATCACGGCGAGCACAAGCAGTGCAATAATGGTTCCCGTTGTCGTATTTGATTGTCCTCCATTTAATCCCTCCACGAGATCTTCGGTGCGGAATCCACCACTTAACATCAACATTCCAATTAGAATCGACATTAAAATGAAAGGAATCAAGACAATGAACCATGAAACCTTCTTGTATCCTGCCTGACATAAAGCGTTCAAAATAAATGTCCAAAACACTATATACATTGCCTTTCCTACAAACATGGCAGCAGTGTTTGGCACCTCGCACTCAAAATCACCTACACAATATGTGTTTGTATTACCCGCATTTTGAAACATCATGGCAACCATGCCAACGACTGAAAGCACTAAATAAACGTATGCGGGTGTACATAGTTTTTTTATCTGTTTTACCAGTTTCATTATATTATTATTGAATAAAATATTTTTATTTACTGATTATTTATTGTGCACTTGCAAAATCATTTGCTTGTTGTCGAATACTTATTATATCAGGTCTTGGTGAATTAATAAACGCAACATTGTTATCAATAGGATGTCCTCGCATTGGTGCTGAATGAGGTACCATTTCGAGTCCACGATAATTATTGACTAGATTAACCGCACCCGTATTTATACTTCGCCCAATATTTGCAACGCTCTGAGGAAAAAATGTTACCCGTCCTCCTTTCTGCTTTCTGCCCACACGTTTCGTTTTCGCGGCTCCTGCCTTCCTGCTCACGCGTCGAACCTTTGTTTTTGCACGTTTGCTCTTTGTTTGCTTCAATGAGTTTCCCTTAATACGGTTTCTCTTTACCATTATATATAAATAATATAATTATTCAATATCAACATGAGTCAACATATGTCGCCGACAGCAGATTTTATTCAGTTTTAGTTCATCTAAAACTTCTCCACTCGGTGTTTTATCTTTATTGTCTTCTGTAAGATAAATCACGTCGTCCATATTTACATTGTTCGCCATGTTCCGTTTACGGACTTCGCGCTGATAATATTGATACTTGTTTGCGAGAACTTTTCCACATGTAAAACATTTCACGGGAATAATCATTGTTGATATATACATCAAGCATATTTTATATATCAATTTTACAATATTTACAATATTTACAATAAAGTTCTTCGTAATTATTTCGGACACTTCCCTTTGCAACTCACTGATCCACTCTTATCTTTAAAGTTATAGTAATCAAACTCAATATTCTTACCTTCGAGTGTCAAGTATGTTGGGCCTGCGCTACTTCCTCCTACACATTTATCACCATCCAACAAAACGCAACAATCCGTCAAAGTGCAGTTTTTTTTTGACAATAAATCCCGACATTTCTTGTCTTTTTCAACCATACTGTCCAAGTTACAAAATCCTTCAATGTGTAATACTTTTGAAAAATTATTCATATCAGATAAATCTATATCTTTTGTTTTTTCTCTAGTATCCTCAATCTTCATATCATTAACACGAACCATGTATATCATTAATACAATTACAGCAATTATCGTTAATACATTAAGTAAATTACTTGAGAGAACATTAGTAAAGTCCCCGATTTGTTCATTTTGTTTCCCTAAAACAAAAATGGTTGCTAAAACAACAACCAATACTAGAAATAATAATCTCCTTTCACCAATACGCATCCTCCTATACTTTGGGCAGAGAGATTAAATAGCACTAATTTCATAACCTTTGCTTGTTTTTTTCTTTACATGTTGTTTATCATTTTTATGTATGTCATCATGACATCTTTCACATATGTTGATCAGGTTTGCGATGTGATTTTTATGAAATGTCCCTATATACGAGTTTGACGAATTGGCGTTTGCTTGGTGTTGGAGATGATGTACCTCAGTGCCTGGTTGTTTGTTACATATTTCACATAGACCACTGATTTTGGCTCTGTTAAAATGACTACCTTCTTGAGAAAGTAAATTTCTCGAATCTTTTTTATATTTATTACGAATATTGTTGGCTCGGCTGAGGAACTCTTCGGGAAGATTGAGCGATTTACATACTTCCAATCCATACATGGTTTCTCCGGAACCATCTTTCAACTTTCTGTCGTATACCAAAACATCTTTTTCCCGATTATATGTGACTTTCATGTGAGCAAGTTTCAAACGTTCTAATGCCATCACCTCTGAATAATCCGTAACCTCGTGAAAGTGTGTGGCAAACATAAAGGTACTTCTCTTCTCATGAAGTGTTTCCAAACCGGCCGTGAAAATACTGAGTGCAGAGTCGCTTTCTGTTCCAGAGCACAATTCATCCCCAAGTATTAAACTATCCTTATTCGCAAGAGTGAGAATCGTTCGAAGTTCGGACATCTCTACAGCAAACGTGGAGAGACCTTTGAACAAATTGTCATTACCTAATATTCTAGTGAAGAGGTAGCTGTATGGAGAGAACCTAAATGTAGTGCATGGAACAAAGAGACCCGCTTGCGCCATTATTATAGAAATACCAACGGATTTGATGAAACTAGTTTTACCAACCGCATTGGTACCAAATAGAAGCATCCCGTCCTCATTACCATCACAACCAAGAGTCAGGTCATTCGTGACGTATATCTCATTTGTCTGAATATGTTCAATAAGAGGATGCCGAATGCCCGTAAATGAACAAAAGGACTTTTCAGAGTTCTTTTCGATTACAGGTTTACAATAATTGTATTTATGTGCTACATAGGCCTTACTCTGTAAAACGTCAATGTTAGTAGCGTAAGATGCAATCGTGTGTAGAGCATCTATTCTCTCCATAAAACCGTGTACGTATTCTCCAAAAAAATTAATAATCCCTAGCACCAAGTCGTCCAAAGATTTTTGAATATTTGCGGTTATTTGTTTGATGAGCGGACTAAAAATGATTTCATCTTTCTTAATTGCACCCGTAGTTCCATATTCTAATGTATCGAGGTCAAATTCAATAGATTGACCGAGATCGTTGTGATCAACATACTCAATATTAATGACTCGGTTGTTTAATCTATTAATATGCGATTTTAACAATGTGACTCGTCTTTTGGTTGCCATCAACACAGGTTCTGATTTGGCTGTTTCGTGTATTTTTACCAATGTGTTGACTGCCTTTGTCTTTGTTTCAACTAAAGCCACAATACTCGACAATTTCTGTGCAATTGCTTCGAGTTGAATACGACTATTCAAACAATCATAGACAAGTTTGTCCAATATATTTGATGCCCCTTCCTTAATGAATGTCAAATTTTCCGAACTCATATTGCATAATTTTTCTGTAGACATACAATCTATTTCTACACACTTGTCAAGATTAAACGTCTCATTCAAAGTTTCCATGATATCAATACAATCTTGTGTCGGATCGCCACATTTTATTACATATCTAGTTACGTTGTCCTGCTTTGCAATCGTTTTATTACACAACTTCGATATTTTGTTCAGATCATGATAAAGCCACGCAAAATCTTTCGGTGTAACTTTCTTCATTGCAACCTTGCGTTGTAATTTGTCCATATCATGAATTCCAGTCAGCATACTTCGATACTCTTGCCACTCACCAGTTTCCATGACGTTGGCAGTGACCTGATAGGATTCGTTCAAAATCTCTTCATCACATGTTGGATTATGTAAATCATATAGAAACTTCCGCTTTCCCATAGCGGTTATACAATTGTTAAGAAATGAACCCACGGAACGAAGTTTTCCAGCGTGACGGTCATCTTCGAGAATATTTAATTGTTTCAAGGAGTGATTCGCCAAAACTAGTTTGTTTGTCTCTGTTTCGAATGATGGGGTCAAAAGACGCGTCGTCAAATGGGGACTATGGGTACATATAAAGTCAACAAGCAGGACAAAACTTTGAACTGCCAAACTGTGTGATTGCATAATCGCTGTGGCAACCGTCTCTTCAGAGAGATTAGGAAAAAACCTTTTGAAAAATTCATTTTGGTAAGTCTGTTTCTCGGCTTTTTTGGAATGCTTAGTAAGTTCACTGGTGACGTTGGAATGATTAACAATATGAAGTTTTGCTGTATCGAGACTCGTAAATGAGATTATGTCACTAACTATTTGGTCACTCATGTTTGTAACAATGATACATTCCATTGGTTGATGAATCGCCACACATCGCTCTATGTCGTCATATGTCGTTGGATTGTGATGGTAGGGTAACATGGTTTGTTGTAGTGTGCTTTTTCCCGTGTAGATATCGAGGGTCGCAAGTCCGATAATTACACTCTCTGGAGAGGAACGTCGCTCGTTTATACGCTCAATCCAAAGACACATTGACGTATTAGATAATTTTTCTGTTTCGAGAGAGAAAAACGTTCCTGGTGAGATAATTTGATCAAGGCTCCTGGTCGTATTTTTCCCTTGAATGTCTTGTCTATACACCACTATCGTATAACCATGCTCCTGAAGCTTGTTTACATATTTCTCCAATTGAGACAATCCGAAACCAGCCATTACCACATTCATTCCCCTAACAGGCTTTTTATTTGTCTGAGCGATTATCATGTCATTAATGGCCGCAAACCTTTCAATGTCGCTTCCAATTCGTTTTCCATCCTTATCTTCTAAAGCATACACCTCAAAGAATGAACCGACTTGAATTAGTACAATGGTTTTCTCTCCATATTCTTGTTTCCATTTCTCTGTATAAGATAAATATTCTTCAGCAATTGGCATTTCAGTGGCTAATAATATAATGAATTATAAATTCTTTATATTACTTGACCAATGTATATGGAATGTCAATTCATATAATTATGAATAAGAGTATCAGCATTTTTATTATTGATTTCGCCCGCCAAAATTGCCTGTTCGTATGTTGCCTTTAAAACATCATTTGGTGCAATACTACTGCTTTTCAATAAATTGTGCTTTTTCAGGTAATTCTTTACATCTGATATCTTGTTTTGCTTCAACAAACCACATTCTTTTTGAATTTGTTTACGTGTGCTTCGATTTTTGATTAGCACGCATACTTTCCTCCCACTTTTCCCCAACTGATGTTTCACCGTCGTCATTTTCTTACGGCGAAATTTACGCGGCTTTCGTCGTTTTTGATTAAAGTCTTGTTTTATTTGAAGTAGTTTCTCGCTACGCAACGAAGGAGGTGTGTTGGTTGAATCCTTATTGTGTATTTTAATTTTAGAAGGCTCGGCATTTTGTGAAGCGTTGTTTGACCGCATGAAAAGTTGTCGATATGTAGGTTTATTTCCGTTTTTCATTGAACTATATGGAGGAGGAGGTTTGATTTTAATGGTTTGGTTCTGTCTCCGATAAGCAGTTTGTTTGAGTTCAGGTGTTGCTGTTTTTGCTGTATGTGCTTCCAGAGGAACTGATATGACAGGTTTCTCGATTAAGGGTTTTGTAGGTCTATCATCTTCACTAGCATCTTTACTAGCATCTTTACTAGCATGTTTACTAGCATCTTTACTAGGATGTATACTAGCGTGTTCACTGTTATTAATTACCGCTGTGTTTACTTGAATTGTTGGGGCAGGCTTCATTTGAGATGACGGTTTAGAAGATAATGTTTGGTTAGTTTTTTGGGTTACATTTGCCTTACGTTTTCTCTCCGAAAGTTCTTTGAGAAAGTTAATAGACTTATCAAATTCACTATCAAAAACCTGTATCTCATCCTTAACATCATCTTTTTTTATACCAGCTTCAGAGAGATTTTCCTGCTCGACCTTTGTTTGGAACTCATGTATTCTGTTCAGTAATTTTTTTCGCAATTTATGTTCTCCTAAACTGCTTGGTTTCGGTTTTGACTTTCTCTCTTTCTTTATGGTTTTGGGTTGTGACAATTTCATGAATGCTGGATTCAACTGAATTGTTTTTTGTTCCATATACACTACAATACAGTTAAAAAAAAATTTGTTCGGACACAATTAATTCACAATAGAAGGTATTTTGTATTAATTTAAAGATAAATTGAAATAAAAAATAACCAATTATGAATGGTAGACGTAAGATGAGTGATAAGTCAGAAAAGAAACCCATTTCAATCGATTATGATAACTATAAAGAAGAACCTTGGAATGTCATCGAATCCTACTTTTCAGGCACTCATCTACAACGCCCTGTTCGGCATCAAATCGAATCATACAACGACTTTGTTCAGGTTCAAATTCCTAAGACGATCGCGATGTTTAATCCTTTACAAGTTCACTCAGAGCATGATTTTATACCAGAACTAAACAAGTACAGTTTGGAAATGTTTATCACATTTGAGAATTTTGGTATACATCGTTCACAAATACATGAAAATAATGGTGCGACTAAGTTGATGTTTCCGCAGGAAGCCAGACTGCGAAACTTCACCTACTCATCTAATATGACTTTGGATATGAAAATAAAATACGTTGTCCGTACGGGTGATAATCACCAATCGGAACAAATGTATTATAAAACAATTCCAGGTGTGCATATTGGAAAACTTCCCATCATGCTAAGGTCCTGTGTCTGCGTACTTGAACAATACAAGCACGTGTCGGATAGCGTGACTGGTGAGTGCCACATGGATCCCGGTGGATACTTTATCATTAATGGCTCAGAGAAGACGTGTTTGGGGCAAGAGAGAGCAGCCGAGAATCGCGTTCAGTGCTTCAACGTGGCCAAAAACAACACCAAATGGACTTGGATGGCAGAAATAAAATCTGTTCCGGATTTCAAGTGTATATCACCAAAACAAATATCAATGTTTATGTCAAGTAAAAACACCGGATTTGGAAACGGAATCTTCATTCAAATACCACGCATAAAGGCACCCATTCCACTGTTTATCGTATTCAGAGCCATTGGCATTTTGAGTGACAAGGAAATTTGTCGCCACATTGTCCTTGAACCTAACAATGATGATGAAGAAACCGCCACGATGATGAAGAGCCTTGTTGGGTCAATCGAAGAAGCAGCAAACATTATGACACAAGACATGGCTATTGACCACATAACTTCACACGTTATGTATACGCCACTCAATATGGACAAAGAAACAGGTGCCAGGAAAAAGCGCGAATTTACCATAAGTGTTTTGAGCGAGGATTTGTTCCCACATTGTAAGACCCTCGAACAGAAACAGTTCTTCCTGGGTTATATGACGAGTCGGTTAATTCGATGTAGTTTGGGGTGGACTGAGACAGACGACAGAGACTCCTATTTGAATAAAAGGGTGGATCTTACAGGAATCTTGTTGAATAATTTGTTCAGAAACTATTTCAATAAGCTGGTTAAAGACATGTCCAAGCAAATCATCCGCGAAATTAACAATGGTTCGTGGCGCGCTACCGACGATTACTGCTCGATCGTAAATCTTACAAACATCTACAAGGTGGTAAAATCGACAACCATTGAAAATGGTCTTAAGCGTGCGCTGGCAACCGGCGATTTCGGAATCAAACAGACCAGTAGCAATAAAGTCGGTGTTGCACAAGTTCTCAACCGACTCACTTACATTTCGAGTTTGAGCCATTTGAGAAGAATTAACACACCTATCGACAAGAGTGGAAAGTTGATTCCACCTCGTAAGCTACACAACACGTCTTGGGGTTTCATTTGTCCGGCCGAAACTCCAGAAGGCGGTTCAGTTGGAGTGGTGAAAAATCTTAGCTATATGGCGCATGTCACTATTCCATGCAACAGCACCGCATTGTATGATTTTGTAGAGCCACACGTCCATTCACATAGCAAGATGGATAATCGCAGGTTGAGGAACGGTGTCAAGGTCTTCATAAATGGGTCTTGGATTGGCAACGCAAAATCGCCAATAGAACTATATCGCGGTTTAAAGTTGAAGAAACACAAAGGAATAATCAACATCTACACATCGATTATCTTTAATACCCAAACAAAGGAGATACATATCAATAATGATGCTGGGCGGCTCACACGTCCCGTGTTGCGAGTGAAAAATAATCAGCTACTCTTGACCAAAGAGCACATCGACTTGTTATCAAAAGGAACGATTAAATGGAACGACCTTCTAACGGACGCAAAGTGCGACGATGCTGTGATTGAATATATAGACGCGGCAGAACAAAATCTGAGCATGATTTCGATGGAGCCGAAAGAGTTGGTCTCGCCCAAAGGCAGTTACATCTATCATTATACTCACTGCGAGATTCATCCTAGTACCATATTTGGTATTCTTGGTTCGTGTATTCCGTTTCCAGAGCATAATCAATCACCAAGAAATACTTATCAGTGTGCTATGGGAAAGCAAGCAATGGGTATGTATGTGACGAATTACGACACGCGTATGGATAAAACAGCATATGTATTGACTTATCCTATGCGTCCCCTCGTAGAAACGCGCATCATGAATATGATGCACCTCAACAAGATTCCATCGGGTGGACAGGTCATTGTAGCCATCATGACATACACAGGGTATAATCAAGAGGATTCTATCCTCTTTAACAAGGGAGCTATTGACAGGGGAATGTTTCAAGCCACAATATATCACACAGAAAAGGACGAAGATCGCAAAATACATGGTGACGAAGAGATAAGGTGCAAACCGGATCCATCCAAAACCAAAGGTATCAAATTTGGAAATTACGATAAAGTAAATAAAAATGGCGTGATTCCGGAAAATACGAGAGTTGAAAATCGCGATATCATCATTTCGAAGATATTGCCAATCAAAGATGCCCGCAATGATCACACCAAAGTGATGAAGTATGAAGATCAAAGTCGGATGTTTCGCACGAAAGAGGAATCATACATCGACAAAAACTATTTGGAACGGAATGGTGATGGATATAACTTTTGTAAGGTAAGGGTGCGGACTGTGCGGAAACCAGTGATTGGGGATAAGTTCAGCAGTCGTCATGGACAAAAAGGAACAATTGGTAATATTATTCCAGAGTGCGATATGCCTTTTATGGATAACGGGCTGAAGCCAGACATTATCATAAATCCACATGCCATTCCCTCTCGCATGACAATCGCACAATTAAAAGAAACATTGCTTGGAAAGGTTCTCCTTGAGTTGGGATTGTTTGGAGATGGCACAAGTTTTGGTAAGTTCGATATAAAGGACATATGTAAGGAACTACAAAATGTTGGTTTCGAATCTAAAGGTAACGAGTTGCTCTACAATGGAATGACAGGTGAGCAGATTGAGACATCTGTGTTTATTGGACCTGTATTCTACCAACGTCTTAAACATATGGTCTCGGACAAGTATCACAGTCGCAGTAATGGGCCAATGGTAAACCTTACGCGACAGCCAGCAGAGGGACGCTCAAGAGACGGAGGACTCCGTTATGGCGAGATGGAGCGCGATTGTATGTGTTCGCATGGCGCATCTATGTTTAACAAGGAGCGACTTTACGACGCATCGGATGCGTTTAGAGTACATGTTTGCAAGAGATGTGGTATGATTGCTGCACACAACAATGAAAAACACATTCACCATTGTAGAACGTGTGACAATCGTGTGGACTTTGATTATGTAGAACTTCCATATGCTTGTAAGTTGATGTTTCAAGAACTAATAACGATGAATATTGCGCCTCGTATAATTACATAGTTTTGACAGATAATAGTAAGGCAATATAATTGGGTTGCTTGATTTAATTATACAAAAAAGTATTTTTTTTCTTGTTATTATACATAATGACGTTGCTTTATAGAAATTATAACGGAATTCGTGCTGCTGATAGAAAGATCATTCGTGTTGCGTTTACAGATGCCAACAAAAAAGTCAACCCAACGACTCTTGTTCGCGATAGTTCTGATTATACCAGAACCAAGCGTTTAATTGCCAAAAATAAAGGTTACGCAAAAAATAAGGATTAAGTTTTCCAAATTGTTAAACTGGCGCCAAAGGATTATAATATACGCTTTATATTATAATGAACAAGTATTTCGTCGAATTTCTTGGAACGCTGTTTCTCTTATTTGTTATACTTACCACAGGTGATCCTGTAGCGATAGGTGTGGCGCTTGCCATTGCAATTATTGTCGGATCAAAAATATCTGGTGCTCACTTTAATCCCGCAGTTACAATTGCAATGGTTTCCGCAGGTAAAAAGTCGGTCAACGAGATGCTCCCTTACATTCTTGCTCAAGTTAGCGGTGGCTTAGTTGCTTTGGAATTATACAAGCAAATTAAGCAATAAGTCAACAAATTCTATATGTCAACCAAATCCACAAGATATGATGAATAATACATAATTTATAATACATAATTTATGTATTTACAAACGACGTCATTGGGGTAACTGATAGTTATTATGCGTGTTTTTTTTCATACAACTTAAATAAAAGGTATACTCCGAGAAGTCCAAGTGCACTATAATATAATTGTATTAAGGAATCATCTGGCATACTTGCATCTTTATGAACCTGAAATGACTCCTTACATGTGCTACCTGTTATGGGGTTTCTTTTGTTAGGAAACAAACAAGCGTCTAAACTTTTAATATCAAAATCAGTTACATATTTTGTATCCTTACCGACAACGTTATTTTCATTAATCGTTGGCATGGTGATTGCACGACACGTAGGATTCGTGCCAGTCATAAAGGCTTGAAATATTTGTATTGGATTCAGTTTATTTAGATTGCTCATGGTTCCAGGAACTAAGCCTTTGAATGTAGAAAATTTGGCTCCACCGAGACCTTGTGTTATAAAAGGAATTGAACCATCAGGCACGTTACTAACATAAATGGATCGGGTTACTTCATTACCAGTCTCCTTATCCTTACATTTGGCACCCGTTTCCAAAAAAAACTTGTCACCTAAAGGCTTCCCAGTTTTCGATGCGTTACCCTCGCCTGTAACGAGAACTTGTGTGTATCCGATGAGTCCACTAATATTATTTGATATTGCACTAATACTGCCTTCAGAACTCATTCCCAGCTCTTCAGGTGATTTGATTTGTTTCGTATAATTATAGTCTGGACCAAGTAAGTCTTCTTGTAATTGGTCAACATCATCTAGTGCCCTCGCAAAAATATTTGACATTCTTACTATATACTCATAATATATTTTAAGACTTTCACATGTATACAAAATTAAAATATAATCACCACTGGTATCTAATATAACAATTAATAGTAAATAGTAAATAGTAAATAGTAAATAGTAAATAGTAAA
>TARA_B100000674_G_scaffold466898_1_pt1 | contig 26775 bp, 22 predicted proteins | sample TARA_B100000674 | Tara Oceans TARA_B100000674 (sample SAMEA2622759) | marine metagenome | biome: marine biome (ENVO:00000447); feature: surface water layer (ENVO:00002042); material: "saline water (ENVO:00002010), including plankton (ENVO:xxxxxxxx)" | depth 5 m | reverse complement strand
ACTTAGATAAAAAAAATATCCTAAGAAAGATTCTGACAAAGGAAAACTTACAATTAGCATTGCACGATTCAAACATTGTGATAGAGGCTGTATATGAGGATTTAAATTTAAAAAAGGATATATTTAAATATGTTGAAAAAAATGTTTCTAGCGATTGTATATTACTATCTAATACATCAACTTTTATGCCCTCAGAAATAACAGAAAATTTCTTACATCCTGAGCGATTTGCTATTTCACATTATTATAATCCCCCTTACTTATTGCCTGGAATAGAAATTGTATCTGGAGAAAAAACTTCTAAATCTATAATTGATTTTCTGATAAAATTTTATAAATCTATAAATAAAAAACCTTCATTAGTGAAAAAAGAGATTAAGGGTTTTGTGGGCAATAGGCTACAGGCTGCTTTGTTAAGAGAGTCATTAAAGCTAGTTGAAGAAGGCTACGTAAGTCATCAAGATTTAGACCAAATAGTTAAGGGAAGTTTTGGGCGAAGATTGTCAGCGGCTGGGCCATTTGAGCTAAGAGAAATAATTGGTTTAGATTTGGGATTGAGCATTACAAAAGAAATAATACCAACTTTAGGAAATTCTCAAGAAATTTCTAAATTAATTTCAAGTAAAATATTAGTTGGAGACCTAGGAGTAAAATCAGGTAAAGGTTTTTATGAGTGGAATGATAAAAATAGGCGAAATTGGAAAAAACATATGTTAGATTGGCTAATTTTATTAGAACAAGAAGATAAAAATTCGCAATAATTAAGTATGGAGAAATAAATGATAGATAATGGTAATCCTCATAGGCTTTCAGAGTTAGTTGTTCCTGAAAATTATAAAATAATTTTGGAGCCAAATCTAAATGAACATACATTTAATGGTGAAGTAAATGTTAATATTGACGTTATTAATAATATAGATCAAATAATCATAAATTCTGCCGAATTATTAATTAAGTCAGTTGAAATATTTTCAGAGAATAATAATAAAATAGGTATAAAAAATTTTAGTAACGATGAAACACTTGAAAGATTAACGATATTTTTAAAAGAAGAAATACAAAATGGTAGATATCAATTAAATATAGTTTTTTCGGGTATTCTAAATGATAAATTGAGAGGATTCTATCGTTCAGAGTTCGTAGATGAAGATGGCAAAAAACATACAATTGCTACCACTCAATTTGAAAGCACCCACGCAAGAAGAGCTTTTCCATGCTTTGATGAGCCTTTGTTCAAAGCAACTTTTGATATTTCATTAATCGTTCCTAAGGATCAATATGTTGTTTCAAACTCCCCGATAATTAGTGAGGTAAATCAAGGTGATTTTACAAAAAAAATAGATTTTGAAAAAACCATGAAAATGTCTACATATCTTGTTGCATTTATCGTTGGACCTTTTGAATCTACAGAAGAAGTTTTAGTTGATGACATACCTTTGAGAATAATCCATCCTATTGGAAAAGGGCACTTGACTGATTATGCGCTAAAGTCTGGAAAATTTGCATTGGAATTTTTCACTAAATATTATGGAATAAAATATCCGGGTCAAAAATTAGATATGGTTGCTGTGCCTGACTTTGCATTTGGAGCTATGGAAAATTTAGGTTGCATTACCTATAGAGAAGTATTATTACTTGTAGATGAAACAAAAGCAACATCACCTGAGTTGTTAAGAATTACTGATGTTATTGCTCACGAAATAGCTCATATGTGGTTTGGTGATTTAGTTACTATGAAATGGTGGAATGGGATATGGCTTAATGAAGCTTTCGCTACCTTTATGGCTACAATGTGCTCGGATAAATTTAATCCAGAATGGAAAAGATGGAATCAATTTAGCCTTGAGAGGTCTATGGCATTTGATGTAGATTCTCTTGAAAGTACAAGGCCTATTGAATTTGAGGTCAAGTCACCCGTAGATGCAGAAGGGATGTTTGATTTGCTTACTTATGAAAAAGGTGGATCTGTACTTAGAATGCTTGAGCAGTTTTTGGGGGAAGAAGTTTTTCGAAATGGAATAGTTTACTATCTTAAGAAATTTTCTTACAAAAATACCGATACTGATGATTTATGGAATTCTATAGAAAATGAAACTAATCATCCAGTTAATCAAATTATGAACTCTTGGATTTTTCAAAAAGGTTATCCTCTGATATCTGTTGAATATGGAAAAAATAAAAAAGAGATTATGATAAGTCAAAATAAATTTCTATTTTCAAAAACCTCTAAAAAAGATGATACAAATTGGTTTGTACCTATAAACATTAAGTATTCAATCAATAGCAAAGTTTTTGAAGAAAAAATATTGCTTGATAAACAAACTATAAAATTTGATTTAGAAGATCAAGTTGACTGGATATTTTTCAATGCAAATTCTAATGGTTTTTTTAGAGTCATATACAGTAAAGATTTACTAGAAGAATTATCAAATGCTATTAATTCAGAAATTTTGCCAATTGAAAGATATACTCTTTTAGATGATCTATGGGCAACTGTTTTATCAGGAAAACTATCAGCATCAAAATTTATAGAGTTTACTCAAAACTATAAAAATGAAAGAGATTTAGATGTTTGGACATTACTTTCTTCATGCTTATACTCTCTAGATAAATTAACAAATGAAAATACTAATGAAATTTTTGTGGAAAAAATTCTAAATATTGTTAATCCATTAATTGATGAAATTGGCTATTTACCTAGTAAAAATGATTCTGCAAGAGTATTAGAATTACGGGGTATAATAATAAAAATTAAAGCTAATATTTGTAATGATAAAAAAACTATTGATTTTTGCAGAGAATTACATGTTCTGCATCTAAAAAATCAAAAAGATATCGAGCCAAACTTACTCTCGTCTGTTATTTCAGTTGTTGCTACGAATGGGGACAGTAAGGATTACAAAGTTTTTCTTGATAATTTTAAGAATGCTAAAAATCCTCAAGATGAAAGAAGATACCAGACATCTTTAGGTCTTTTCAATCATGAGTCATCATTTCTAAATACTTTAAAAATTACTCTTGATGGAACTATTCGAACTCAGGATGCACCTTATTTGCTCGCTCTTTGTTTGAGAAATAAAAAACATGGAGGAGTAGCTTGGGAGTTTATAAAGAGTAATTGGAAAAATTTATTAAATAAATTTCCATCAAATAGTATAGTAAGAATGCTATCTGGTTTAACTTCTTTGTCAGATGGTGAATTATCCAATGATATACATAAATTTTTTGAAAAAAATCATGTTCCTCAAGGTCAATTAACATTAGATCAAACTCTTGAAAAATTAAGAATTAATGTAGACTTTGTTAATAGGGAAAGAGATAAATTTTTATCTAATTAAATAAAAATAGCGAAAATAAACTCGCTATTTTTATTTAATTTATTATCAAACTATTTAGTTGCATCAGAACAAACTGTATCAATAATCATTTGTGTTACAAGATATGGGTCACAATTAGCATTAGGCCTGCGGTCTTCAATGTATCCTTTTCCATCTCTTGCAACTTGCCATGGAATTCTAATGGAAGCACCCCTATTAGATATGCCATATGAAAACTCAGAGTATTTTGCTGTTTCATGAGCACCGGTTAATCTGTCTTCAACTCCTTCTCCATAGTTTGCAATATGCAATTCTGGTTTGCCAGGAGCTCCAAGGGCTTTTGCTGCATTTTCACATGCTTCAAAAGAAGATCTCATTTGCTTAGTTGAGAAATTGGTGTGACATCCTGCTCCATTCCAATCACCCTTAATTGGTTTTGCATCAAAACTAACAGCTATGGGCATTCCCTTAGGTCCCTTTATGTCTTCTCCAATTCTTTGTAATAACCATCTTGCTAGCCAAATTTCATCACCAACTTTTGGTGCTTCTACTGGTCCAATCTGAAATTCCCATTGAGCTGCCATAACTTCTGCATTAATTCCTGCAATATTTAGTCCTGCATCTATACATGCTTGAAGATGTTTATTTACAACTTCTCTACCAAAAATTTCATCAGCACCAACCCCACAATAGTATCCTCCCTGCGGTGCAGGGAACCCATTATCAGGCCAACCTAAAGGGTATCCACCTTCAAAAAATGTATATTCTTGTTCTAGGCCGAACCAAGTTTCAAAAGAACCATATTTTTCAGCTACAACCGCACATTTTGATCTGGTGTTAGTGGGATGAGGGCTCATATCTGTTAACAAAGTTTCACAAAGTACCAATTTATTATCTCCGCCTCGGATTGGATCCGGAGTTATCAATACAGGACTTAGTACTACATCTGATGATTCTCCTGTAGCCTGGTTTGTTGAAGATCCATCAAAACCCCAAATTCCAGGTTTTTCACTATCTGCAATAACTTTTGCTTTTGAACGAATTTTTGCTGATGGTTTTGTTCCATCTATCCATAAATATTCTGCTATGTAGGACATATATCTATTTCCTATCTTTAAATTGTTTATTTTATACAATATAATTTAACAAAAAAATGTTACAAATTTGTTTCAACTGCTAGTAATAGTATCTGGTATTAGTGGTCTGAATAGGTAAAAATGAACAAAAATCACCTAGAAATTATATTAAAATCTGATTTTAAGGATATTGAGAATTGGCACGAACAAAATCCGTATGAAGAATTGGATCTAAGTGGTGCTTTTTTTTCTGGCAAAGATTTTACCAAGTTTGATTTTTCACGATCAATACTAGATCACAGTACTTTTATTGATTGTAATCTTCAAGAAACAGTTTTTAATTCTGTTAAGTTTAGAAATGCTACTATAGAAAATGTTTCAGCAGAAAAAAGTATTTTTAATAGAACAAATTTTTTTAATTCAAACTTAAAAAATATTGACTTTTATGGATCAAAATTTTATAGATGTGTTTTCACAGATGCTAAAATAGAAAACATAAGTTTGAAGTCTACTGCATTATATAAAGTATCTTGGCCTGCAACATTTAATCACCTAGCTAACTAACAGGTTGTTTTCTATACAAGAAAGTAAAATTTCCTGAACTATTTTTTCATGCTCTAACGATCTTTTTGGGTTTGAATTATTGATAATATTATCAATAAAGCATTCAAAAGATTTTTTATATCTAGGCCTGTTTTCTAGGTCTATCATGTTTATACCTTTTTTATAAAAATTTTCATCATTTTCTAAGTATAATTTCAATTTATTAGCTGGCTCAAATGGTTCAAGTATTATATATCCTTTTGTTCCGTATACTTCAAATCTTCTTGCTAATGGATTAATTTCTGATGCAGTAATTTCTATAGTTGCTAGAGCATTCCTAAATTCTAAAACTCCTAAAGTATTATCCTTAAAGCTTGGTAAATTTTTATTATTTTCATTTGGTTTTAAGAAACTAAATGTTCTTTCAGGTTTTCCTAATATTGAGACAATCTGATCTATCATGTGTCCTGCTAAATCAAAAAAAATGCCCCCTTTAAATGAGCTAATTCCTTCTTTGCCGGTGAGCATCCCTTCTGGATTTTTTTCTGGTATTTTTGTTGACATATGTGATCTTATTTGAAAAATATCGCCAATTAAATGAGATTTAGATAAATCCAAAATTTTTTCAAATCCATCATGGTCCCTAAACATATATCCGAGTTGCAAAAGATTATTTTGTTTTTTTGCTAGCCTTACTATTTTTGAAAATTGTTTTTTATTATTACCGCCTGGCTTATCATAAAATACGTGTTTGTTATTAGTAATTAATTCCTCGGTGAAATTAAGGCTTTCTATATTTGATCCCTCACATGATGCAGCAACAATTGATGAGTCATTTAGGAAGCTTTTATCGTCAAGAAAATTTACTTTGTTCCAGATAGAATTTTTTATTTTTCTTAATTGACGAATTCTTTTTTTATCAGGTTCGAAGACTCCAACAAAATTTACATTAGGATTATTTAATATTACCTCTAAAACTCCTTGAGCATGGCCATGCTTTGTTCCGTATTGAACCATCTTTATTTTTTTATTTGTCATTTTTTTGTTTTTCAATATTTGTTATATCTTTATCGTAGTTTAATTTTTCTGAAACAATTGTTTTGCTTTTTTCTTTTTTGAATTCATGATTATTATATAAATTTCTCAAAAAGAAATTTTTCGTTGAATTACTTATATCGTCAAAAGTTTTTTTATCCCACCAGCCATGTCCTCCATTTTCAACTGTGATAAATGTTAGTTCAGGATTATTATTAGGATATATTTCTGTAAATTTCTTACTTAACATATCACCATGAATATATGGCACAAGTTTATCATCAGTACCATGAATTATCATATATGGTACTGGTCTACCTTTACCTATATAGGATATTGGACTAGTGCATGAATGACAAAAATCGCTTGTATCTTCACAGTTTGGATCTAATCCTTTTTTTAGGTCACAAAACATTTTTGAATCAGCATGTCCATAGTAATTTATTGCAGCACTAATTCTTGAAGATTCATTTTTATTGTTACCAATATTTCCTTCAACATCAATAATATTTCCATTAATTTCTACTTTATTTATCCCATTGGTAAAAGCCATGTAAGATGTCAAAGCTCCACCTGCAGATTCTCCGTATACACCTATTCTTGAGGAGTCTATTCTTAAATCTCTGCTATTATTCCTCAACCACCTGATTGCCGCTTTAGCATCATGTAAATAATCAGGGAACTTACTTTCTGGCATTAATCGATAATTTATTGATGAAAATGCAAATCCTGCTTCTAAAAAATCAATGTTCGGTTTCTCCATTTTTTCCCCAGTTGTAAAACCTCCACCATGAATATGAATAATTAATGGAAATTTTTTATCACAATGATGAATTTTACATGGAAGCCAAATATTAAGTGTTTGTCTAATATTGTTGTTTTCAGCATAATTTTTGTCTAAACAAGCAGTAATATTGCCGTTTTCTTCACACCCAACATCCACTAAACTCTTTGTTGATTTGCAGGAGACCGCAAAGATAATTAAAAAAAAAACAAGAATAAAAAAAAGTTTAGTGTTTTTCATATTTTCTAACCATTTTTATAAATTTAGCAATCTTTTGATTATCCTTTTCTCCATTTTCTTCGACTCCACTAGATATATCGACTCCCCATGGTAAGAAATTTAGAGCTTCTTTTATATTTTTAGAATTCAAACCTCCTGCCAAAAAAACATTCTCTGATTGTATAAGATTTTTTGCTAACTTCCAGTTAAATTTTTTTCCTGTTCCGCCACCAATATTTTTATCAAATGAGTCGAGTAAAATTTTATGGTTTAATGTTCTATAATGATTAATTATTTTTGAAATGTTTTTTTCATTATCATCTTCTTTTATAGATATTTGAACAATTTTTGGATATTTTATTTTTCTAAGTAAATCGTCATCAAATTTTCCAGCAATTTGAGCAAAATCAAGTTTTAGTTTCTCCATATAATCATTTATTGTTTCTGGACTTTCATTTTCAAAAACTCCTACAATATTTGTTTTGTAGTTTGTTTTTTTTATTTCTCCTATAAGTTTCTCAGCTTTAAAAAAATCAACATATCTTCTTGATTTTTTTACAAAAATTATTCCTAGATAATCTGCTTTATTTTCTAATACACATTTTGCATTATTAAATTTTTTTATTCCACAGATTTTTATTTTTGTTTTGTTTTTCATTTTGAAGTAATAGTTGTTATTTTTTTCATAAAACTACTTAAGTCATTATTTTGTTTCATTAGGGTTTCGCCAATTAGGATTCCATTGGCTCCATAGTCTTTCATACATTTAATGTCATCAATATTTTTCATGCCACTTTCTGCAATTTTAATTATATTATCAGGAATGTATTTAGATAAATTAACAAACACCTCCAAAGATGTATTTAGTGTCTTTAGGTTTCTATTATTTATACCAATTATTTTTGGTGATATTTCCATTGCAATATCAAGTTCCTTTTCATCGAAAATTTCAACTATCACATCTAGTTCTAATTGTTTACACAATGCATATAAAATTTTATATTGTTCTGGTTCTAAAATGCCAATTATAAGTAAAATACAGTCTGCTCCGTTCGCTTTAGCTTCATAAATTTGATATTCATCTATAATAAAATCTTTGCATAAAAGAGGAACCCCATTGGGTTTGGATATTTTTGCAACTTCTTTAAGGTCTAAGATTGAACCATTAAAGAAGTCTGGTTCAGTTAAAACAGAAATACCTGTAGCTCCAAATTCATGATATTCTTTAGCCCTGTTTTTAGGAATTAAATTTTCTTTGAGGATTCCAGCAGAAGGGGACGACCTTTTCATTTCAGCTATTACTGACATATTTTTATTAGTATTAATTTTTTTTTCAAGTGAATTTATATTAGCTATTTGATTGCATTTATAGATCAATTCATTCTTATTGATAAATGTTTTTTTTTGTTCAATATCTATTAATCTTTTTTTTACTATTTCACTTAAGATATTTTCGTTTTTCTTCAAGAGAGTTCCTGACTGATTTTTACAAGTTCTTCTAATTTTTTATTTGCATTACCTGAGTCGATTGAATCTTTTGCTATTTCAGCTGCTTCTTGAAATGCATTAGCTTTACCTGCAGAAATAATTCCAGCTGCAGCATTCATTATTACTATATTCCTACATGATGTATCTTCGGACAAATTGATTCTTTCAGATCTACCTTCACCTGCAAGAACTTTTTTGATTTTTTTTGAAGATTCACTTATGTCATCTATGATTAAGTGCTCCCTTCTTCCCTCTGGTAAACCAAAATCTGCAGCTCTTGTTTTTCTTCTTTTAATTCCATTTTGATTAATTTGATAAACTAAAGTATTGCCTTCCACATCTATCTCATCTGCACCAGATTCTGAATGAACAACAAACGAATATTTTGTTCCTAAAATCTCTAATGCTTTTGCAATTTTTTCAACGAAATCAATATTTGAAACACCTAAAACTTGATTAGATGCATTAGCTGGGTTAGTTAGCGGTCCAAGGAAGTTAAAAATAGTTGGTATTCCTATTTGCGGCCTAAGAGGACCTGCAAATTTCATTGCTGGATGAAAAGTTTGTGCGAATAAAAAACCTATTCCAATATCTTCTATGCACCTCTTTACTTGTTCTGGTTTCAAACTAATATTTACACCAAGTTCACTTAATACATCTGCACTTCCTGATTTTCCTGATATTGCTTTATTCCCGTGCTTTGCAATTTTTATACCTGCTCCAGATATAACAAATGCGCATGCAGTAGAAATATTGAACCAATTTAGACCACTTCCGCCTGTTCCACATGTATCAAGTAAATTTTGTTTAAGGTCTATTTTCAATGATACAGACCTCATTGCTTTAGCCATACCGGCGATTTCAAAAGCAGTCTCACCTTTGATTTTTAGTGCTGTTATAAAAGATCCAAATTGGGCAGGTGTAACCTTATCTGTCATAATCTCAAACATTACTTCTTGGGCTTCTTTTTCACTTAAGTCTTTATTCTGTACTAAATATTTTATTGCTGTCTTAATATTCATTTTGATAGAAAGTTCTTGATAAGTTGTTTGCCACTTTTGGTATTTATTGACTCAGGGTGAAATTGTACACCGTCTAGATCAAATTTTTTATGTGTTATACCCATTATAATGTTATTTTTTGTGGTAGCAGTTATTTCAAAATCTTTAGGTAATGTTTTTTTTTCTACGGCTAAAGAATGATACCTAACAGCTTCGAACGGATCAGGTAAATTTTTAAATATTCCTTTATTATTATGGTATATTTTTGATGATTTTCCATGAAAAATTTCCTTTGCTTTAATTACTTTGCCACCATAAGCATAAGCAATACATTGATGTCCTAGACACACTCCCAGAATAGGAATTTTTCCAGCAAATTCCTTGATAATTTTCACAGAAATACCAGCATTTTTAGGATGTGAAGGGCCCGGAGAGATAATGATTTTTTTTGGCTGAATTTTTTCTAATTCTCTTACTGTAATTTTATCATTTCTTTCTACTATTACAGTTTCACCTGATTCAGAAATATACTGAAATAAGTTGTATGTAAAACTATCATAATTGTCTAGTAAAAAAATCATATTTATATTTTATCAGGTATTCTCTGAGGATAACTCAGCATGGTTGATTGCGGCCATCATGGCGCTCATTTTATTAATTGTTTCTTCATACTCTTTTTCAATATCGCTATCTGCTACTATTCCTCCTCCTGCTTGTAAGTATGCAATATTATCTTTTACAATCATTGTTCTTAATGAGATTGCTGTATCCATATTGCCCGTAAAGCTAAAGTAGCCTACAGCGCCACTATACGGCCCTCTTTTTGTAGGTTCTAATTCAGAAATTAGTTGCATGGCTCTTACTTTTGGTGCTCCTGAGACAGTTCCAGCTGGAAAGGCAGATTTCAAGGCATCATAGCAATCAAGGTCGTCAGATAATTTACCGGTAACATGAGAAACTATATGCATTACATGTGAATACTTTTCTATTTCAAAGCTTTGGGTTACATTTACGGAATTAATTTCAGATACCTTTCCAACATCATTTCTACCTAGATCTAGTAGCATTAAATGCTCTGAGAGTTCTTTTTCATCATTTATAAGATCTTTTTCTAGACTTTTGTCTTCTATTTCATTTTTTCCTCTCGGTCTAGTACCAGCTATAGGGTGAACAGCCATCTTTTTATCTATTACTTGAGTCAATAATTCTGGTGAAGCACCTACAATATTAAAATCATCTAAGTGAAGAAAGAACATGTATGGTGAAGGGTTAATGGCTCTTAGAGAACGATATAAATTAAATGGTTTAATTTCAGTATACCTTGATAGTCTTTGAGAAAAAACTACCTGAATAAGCTCTCCGTCATTTATTGCTTTTTTGCATCTAGAAACAGAATCTTTGTAATATTCTTTGCTCATATTTGGGATAAAAGATTTACTTTTATCTTTTATTGAATCTTTATAAGATATTTGATTATGAAGATTTTGTATTTGCGATATTGGTATAAAATTTTTAATTTTTTCTTCTCTAGGCAATTCTTTACCGAGTTTATTTATTAGTGAGGTAATTGTATTTATCGCATCATTGTAAGCACCTGAAACATCTGAGCCAATTTCTGTGTGAGCTACAACTATTATCGTATGCTTGACATGATCAAAGATTAATAATGAGTTAGTTAACATAAACACCGATTCGGGAACATTTAATCCTGAATCTTGACTATTTATTTCAGGTACAGTTGGTTCAAAATATTTAATACTGTCATACGAAAGATATCCGACAGCACCACCATGAAATTTAGGTAGTCCTTCTACAGGAGCATAACTTATATTTTTCATTTTGTTTCTTAATTGATCTAAGGGATTTTTTTCCCCATTGGTTGTATTTTTTCCAGTCTGAATTACTTCTAAAGGATTCGTTCCAATAAAGCTATATCTAGCTATATTCTCTCCACCTTCAACTGATTCTAGGAGAAAAGAATATGACCCATCTGATGTCTTGAGGTATGCAGAAACAGGAGTTTCAAGATCTGCACTTATTTCCTTGTATACAGGAATAAGATTATATTTTTTTGATAATTTTTTAAATTCTTCAGAATTAGGATAAAAATGATTCATAAAATATCTCCCGATTATCTAATATACTTAGAAATTTTCATCTTTTCTCTAACTAATTCTATCGTTTGAGAAGCCAAAGGTTTAATATTGGTTATGCCGTTGTTTAAAGATTCCTCTACAAGTGAAATATTATTCTCATAATATACTCTTTTTTCTCTGATAGGTTCTAAAAACTGATTAATGGACTTAGCAAGTGCAGTTTTTACTTCAACATCTCCTATGTTTCCTTTTTGGTATCTATCTTTAAAATCTTTCACTTGCTCTAGGTCTTTATTAAATGCATCATGATACTCGAAAACAGGGTTACCTTCGACTTTTCCTGGGATGTCAGCTCTTATTCTATTAGGGTCTGTGAACATAGATCTTACTTTTTTGTTGACTGTTTCTTCGTCATCGCTAAGCATAATCACATTGCCTTTAGATTTACTCATTTTTCCTTGTCCATCTGTTCCAGAGAGCCTAGGTACCTTGCCAATTAGTGTATCTGGTTCAAGAAAAACTTCACCAAACATTCGATTGAATTTTCTAGCTATTTCCCTTGTCATTTCTACGTGTGGAGATTGATCTTCTCCAACAGGAACAAGTTGTGCTCGAGGTAGTAATATATCCGCAACTTGACTCATTGGATAGTTATAAAATCCAACAGTTCTTTTTTCAATTTCTAGGCTATCAAGTTCTCCTTTTAATGTAGGGTTTCTTTCAAGCATCCCTAATGGAGTTATGAAACTTAGAAGCATAGTTAATTCTGCAAATTCTGGTACATAGCTCTGTACTACAAATGAAGATTTTGCAGGATCAAGCCCTACAGATAACCAATCTATAGTAACGTCAATTACAGATTTTCTAATCAGATCAATATCATTGAAATGATCGCCTAAAGCCTGGTAATCAGCGATTAAAAAGTAACAATTATATTCCTCTTGAAGGTCTATCCAATTATGCAAAGCACCAACATAATGACCTAGATGTAGCGCTCCTGTTGGCCTAATTCCAGTGAGTATTCTTTTTTTATTTTCATCAACCATATAAAAAATATAAATATTGTTTTGTTTTTTTTGTTCTAATTATAGTATTCTATATATAAATATTATTAAGTTCATAGATAATTTATATCAATAAAGAAAATAAAGTAACTTTTAGGGCAATTATGAATATAAACAATAAAACATTTACAGAATCATGGAAGTCAGAAATTTCCGCAGAATTAATAACTAAGCAAGGGTTAAGGTTGTCAGAAATCAAGATTGATGGAGAAAAAATTTACTGGCTAGAAGGAAGACCTGAAGAATCTGGTAGATATGTAATTGTAAGTAAATCTCTAAATGAATCTAAGATTATAGATGTTTTGCCAAGAGGTTACAATTCAAGAAACTCAGTTCATGAATATGGAGGAGCTTCTTTTACAGTAAAAAATAATAAAGTTTTTTTTACAAATTGGGATGACCAAAGAATCTACTGCATTGATAATAAAAAAATATTTCCTGTCACTCCATCTCCTCATGCTGAAAAAAGTCTCAGATACTCAGATTTAACCTTAACTGAAGATGCTAAATGGTTAATTTGTATAAGAGAAAATCATAAAAATGAAGGAGAGCCTATAAACGAAATTGTTGCTTTAAAAACAGATGGTTCATTTGAGGTAAAAATATTAATATCAGGAAATGATTTTTACTCTTCACCTAGGCTAAATAAAAATAATGATAAATTGACTTGGACTCAATGGAATCATCCTAATATGCCATGGGATGAAACAGAGTTATGCACGGCCCAAATAGATTTAAAAAATTGTTCGATCGGAGAAATAAATTTTATCGCTGGAGGTAACGGTGTAAGCATTTTGCAACCCGAATGGTCTGACAAAGGCGAGCTTATATATGTAAGTGATGAATCTGGTTGGTGGAATCTTCATAAAAGTAATAATGGTAAAAATAAAAATATCCTTGATGAGTCTAAAGAGCATGCAGGCCCTTCATGGCAATTTGGATTTAAGACATATGATTTTTATAAAAAGGAAAATATTATTCTAAGGGGATTATCGGATGATAAAAAAGAAGGTTTAATCAGAATTTTAGACCTTAATGGAATAATTAGGGAAGAAATTAATCTACATTACACTCAAATTTCGTATTTAAATGTTCATGGTGCTAATTTATTTTTTATAGGTTCTTCACCCTCAAGAAATGACGAGATAATTAAGTATAGTATTGAGGATAAATCAATAGAAATAATTAAAAAGTCGTCGGATTTAGAAATTCCCAATTCGGAATTATCAATTGCAGAAGAAATTGAATTTTCAACTACTAATAATTCAAAAGCATATGCATTTTATTATCCTCCAAAAAATAAGAATTATTCAAACAAAGATCTAAATCCTCCCTTGCTTGTTATAAGCCATGGAGGTCCAACTAGTGCTGCAAGTAACTCATTAAGTCTATCTATACAATTTTGGACCAATCGAGGCTTTGCTGTTGTTGATGTAAACTATAGAGGTTCAACTGGATATGGAAGAAAGTACAGAGATGAATTGAAGGGAAATTGGGGAGTCTATGATGCAGAAGATTGTATAGCAGCAGTGAAATATTTATCTGAAGAAAAATTAATTGATCCTAAAAAAGTTGTCATAAAAGGAGGATCTGCTGGTGGTTATACAACAATTAATGCTTTAACTTTTTATGATAATTTTGCTGCCGGTGCCACATATTATGGTATAGCCGATTTATCTGTATTTATAAATGACACTCATAAATTTGAATCAATGTATTTAGAAAGTTTAATAGGTAAATACCCAAAAGAGAAAAAAAAATATTATGATAGGTCAGCAATAAATTTCACTGAAAAATTGTCCGCTCCAATGATTATTTTACAGGGCTCAGAAGACAAAATAGTCCCTGTTAGTCAGGCTGAAATTATGGCTGATGCTTTAAAGAAAAAGCAAATACCACATGCTCTTATAATTTTTGAAGGCGAGCAACATGGTTTTAGAAAAGCAGAAAATATAAAGTCATCTCTAGAATCAGAATTATACTTTTATTCTCAGGTGTTAGGCTTTAATTTAAATGAAAATATTTCAATTATAAAAATTCAAAATTCTGAAAATCTATAATCATAAGATTGCCTAGGTTCTTTGATGCCAATCATTATCTAACAATTCAAATCTTTTATTTAATTCACTGATGATATTTTCTTCTATAGGTAGTTCTTTTTCTACCATATGGAGATTATTTCTTAGGTGATTAATATTTGTAGTTCCAATAATAATCACATCCACATTAGGATTTTGAATAGTATATCCCATAGAGGTTAGTATGCCGTTTTCTGACTCATTTTTAATTCCACCTAGTGCCCTCATAGCCATAGCTCTTTGAAGGTAAGGATCGTCGTATGCTCGAATTTTTTGTTCTGAGTTTTTTGAAGTGGCCCTATTCCAGCTACCACCTGCTATTGGTCTTTTAATAATGATTCCCATGTTATTTTTTTTTGCTTTTTCTAATAGTCCTGTAGTTCGAGCATGTTGCTCTACCAAATTAAAACTTGTTTGTAGAGTTGAAAAAATCTTTGAATTCACGGCCCAATGAGCGGCGTCATTATCTCCAGAGTAACCAATAAACCTTGCTTTCCCTTCCTTTTGCGCGTCCTGCACAGCGGTTATGCTTTCACCATTTTTTAGTGTATTGATATCACATGAATGAAGCTGAATTAAATCAAGATATTCAATTTTTAGTCTTTGCAAACTTCTATCTATAGAATCTTTTATTGTTTCATATGACCAATCATTCCCATTTAGGTTTCCATTTGCATGTCCAGCTTTTGATGCAATAAAATATTCATTTCTTCTATGACTAACTGTCTTCCCAATTAGTTCTTCAGAAACTCCATAGCATGATGCCGTATCCAAAAAATTAATTCCATTATCGAGAGAGAAGTTTAATAATTCAGATGCTTTTTTATTATCATTTATTGAGAGTTCAGATCCAATTTCAGATAGACCTATTCCTAATTGGCTTACCTCAATTTTAGTTTTTCCTAGTATATTTTTTCTCATATAAAACCTCATGATTTAAATAAATAAGGCTCGTAAAAACGAGCCTTATTTATTTTAAATTTTTTAAAACTAAGCTTTACCAATCTTGAACATTTTTGTTCCACAGTGGTCAAGAGGACATACTCCTTGAGTAGCAGGTCTTCCATTTTTCATTGTGATCTGCTCAGGATTTTTCATCTCTCGCTTAGCCTTGCATTTCATGCAATAAGCTTCCATAGTTTTTCCCCGTAGTTTTTCACTCAATAAATTATACTGTATTGCCGAGTGAAGCCTTACAGTATGTTTTGATTCAAAAAATTTATGAATCAATAAAGACTTTACTACATTATTTATTATTTGTCTGTAGTTTGACTAGCAATATTTTTATATTTACATGAAGGTAACATCTAATATCAATATAGATTATATCGATAAATTGCTAAAACAAATTGATATAAATAATTTATTCGTTAAAAAATAAATATAATTGAACGTATATCGTTATAAAGTAAAAAAACAAGAAAAAAAGTCAAGATTTATATAAAAAGATAAATTTCCCATCTTTTTATGTTTATATTTACACATGTCTACTTTGATTATTTCTAATATAATTTATAGGTAGTTTATTTTATACGGAATAAAAAGGTGAAAATTGTCAGAAAAAAATATCAAAGAATTAGATGATATTAAACAGCAGGCTCTATTAGGTCTTAGCAGTTTAGGTTCTGTTGATCAATTAGAAAATTGGAGAGTCCGGTATTTAGGGCGTAAAGGAGATTTGACAAATATCCTTAGAGGAATTTCAAATCTGTCTATAGATGATAGAAAAATAGTTGGTTCAAAGGCTAATAAATTAAGAATTTATTTAGAGGAAGAATATCAAGTAAATTTATCTAAAATTAAATCTGGGAATCTTGATAGCCAAGATGCCATTGATATTACTCTACCTGGAAGAAAAGTAAAGATGGGTAGATTGCATCCATCAACGACCATGATTAGAGAAATTATTCAAGCTTTTAATGAAATGGGATTTCAAACTGTTGAGGGTGATGAGGTTGAGTTAGAAAAATATAATTTTGATATGCTAAATATTCCAGCAGATCATCCAGCAAGAGATCAATGGGATACTATTTGGATTGATTCAGATCAACATGATGACTTGTTACTTAGGACGCATACTTCTCCTATGCAAGCTCGAGTAATGGAAAAAAATGACCCTCCAGTAAGAGTAATAGTACCTGGAAAATGCTATCGATATGAAGCGACTGATGCAACTCATGAATGGCATTTTAATCAAATTGAAGGTTTAGCAGTTGATACAAATATTACTTTTGCTGATTTAAAGGGTACCTTATATGAATTTGTAAAAAAAATTTTTGGGCCCTCAAGAAAAGTAAGATTTAGATGTGATTTTTTCCCTTTTGTTGAGCCAGGAGTAGATATGTCAATTGACTGGAATGGTAAGTGGATTGAGATTATGGGAGCTGGTATGGTGCATCCTAAAGTTTTAGAAGCTGTTGGTTATGATACGGAAAAATATACAGGTTTTGCTTTTGGAATGGGCCCTGAGAGAATCTCTATGTTACAAAATGAAATAACTGATATTAGGCATTTTTATTCAAATGATTTACGATTCTTGAGTCAATTTTAGTGGGTGAAGTATTATGAAAGTTCCATTATCTTGGCTTAAGGAATATATTGATACAGATCTCTCCCCAGAAGAGATATCTCATAAGTTAACTATGGCTGGAAATGAAGTAGATTCTATAGAAAAAATAGGTATTATTGATAATGTTTATTCAGGCCAAATTATTGATATATCAAAACATCCAAATGCAGATAGATTAAGTCTTGTAAAAGTGCGTTTAAGAAATGAAGAATATGAGGTAGTATGTGGAGCAAAAAATATTTCTTTAAGTGACAAAATTGTTTTTGCAAAAGAAGGTGCAATTCTCACGGATCCCTACTCCGAAGATAGTAAACGAGTAAAACTAAAAAAGTCAAAAATAAGAGGGGTATTATCTACTGGAATGATTTGTTCATCAAAAGAGTTAGGAATTGGAGATGATCATGAAGGAGTTATAATTCTTCCAAAGGATACGAAAATTGGTACTCCTATAAGTGAAGTTTTAGGAGATGTGGTTTTTGATTTTGAATTAACTCCTAATAGGCCAGATTGTTTAGGTATTTTGGGGATTGCTAGAGATCTCGGAGCAATAATTGGCAAGAAACTAAATAAGTTTGATTTATCTTATAATGGCTCGGATAAAGAAAATAATTCTAACCTTAATATAACTATTGAGGATCCTGATCTTTGCTCAAGATATACGGCAACAATCATTAAAAATATTAAAATTGAGCCCTCTCCGGAATGGTTAAAGAATCGATTGATAGCTATAGGGGAAAGGCCTGTAAATAATATTGTTGATGTAACCAATTATGTAATGTTTGAGACGGGTCAGCCTTTACATGCTTTCGATTATGAAAAAATTCAAGGTAATAAAATAAATGTTAGAAGAGCAAATAATGGTGAAGAGTTAGTTACACTTGATGGGAAAACTCGTAATTTAGATAATTCTATGGTTGTAATATCTGATTCAAATCGTTCTATTGGTCTGGCTGGAATTATGGGAGGAGAAAACTCAGAAGTATCTGATGATACTACAAGTATTGTTTTAGAAGCTGCCACATGGAATTCAACTAATAACAGGCAAACCGCAAAAAAGCTAGATTTAAACAGCCAAGCTACACTTAGATTTGAAAAAGGTTTAAAAAAGGGTCTTTGTGAAATTGGATTAAGAAGAGCAATTAATCTAATTATGAATATTACTAATGGAGTAACCTCTAAAAACATTCTTGATATTAATACTGATATAAACGTTCATCCTGAAAAAATATTTTTTCACTATGAAAAGATAAAAAAAGTTCTTGGATTTGAGATAAAAGAAAAAGTAATTGAAGAAACTCTTGAATTATTAGGGTTTAAATTGAAAAGGCAAAAAGAGGGTTGGGATGTTGAAATACCATGTTGGAGGCCTGATATATCAATTCAAGAGGATTTAGTAGAAGAAGTTGCTAGAATTGTAGGTTATGATGATATTCCAACTACGATTTTGAGCGGAGCCCCACCAAGCTCAAAATCCCAAGATTTTATTCAATTAAGAGAGAAAATGTCAGATGTATTAATTGGATTGGGAATGTATGAGTCGATTAACTATCCAACTACATCTGTTGAGGCTGAAAAAAGAGTCTTAATCAATAAAGAAGAACCTAAATATATTAAATTAAAAAATCCAGTAAATTCTGAATTTCCTATCATGCGTCGTTCATTGATTGAGGGTGTATTAGAAAATATATCAAATAATTCAAAAGTTTGGAAAGAACCAATTAAAATTTTTGAATTAGGAAAAGTTTTCCATGACAATGGAGGTCGAAAACCAGACGAACCATATTATATCGTTGGAGGATTTGCTGGGCCAAGAAAAGAAATAAATTGGGATTCTGATAATAGTGACGTCGATTTTTATGATGTCAAGGGTGTTATAGAATCATTGTTTGAAGAAATAAATTTACAGCCAGATTTTGAAGTTTCAGATAATCCATTATTTGTACCTGGTATATGTGCATCTATAAAAATCTTTAATGAAACCATAGGGGTCCTAGGACAAATAAATTTAAATATTGTAGAAAAGTTTAATTCTGAAATTGAAAAAATATTTATTTTTGAGTTATCTGTTGAGAAACTTTTTGATCTAATTAAAAAAAATAAGAAATATACGATAAAAAAATTCAATGAATTTAGTAGACTCCCATCTTCATATAGAGATTTATCTTTGATAATTAACTCTGATATTTTTGTAGAAGATTTAATTGATCAGATATCCAAAAACAGGCTAGTTAAGAATATAAATATTTTTGATGTTTTTGAGGGAAAAGGTGTCCCAAAAAATAAAAAAGCAATTGGATTAAGGTTGACTTATCAATCTTCAAATAAAACGATAACATCAGATGAAATTAAAAAATCTGAACAGAAAATTGTTAAAGAACTAAAAAATAAATTTGATATAGATATTAGAGAGTAGTTATTTGAGAAAAAACCACTATCACGAAGAAATGCTTAGTGTTGAGGACGCAAGAGATAAAATTCTTGAAAATTTTTCTATTTTACCTTCAGAAGAAAAACCAATCTTAGATTCTTTAGGTCAAATATTATCTGAAAATATAACGGCAAAATTTCCTATACCTCCAGTAAATAATTCTGCTATGGATGGTTATGCAGTTTTATCTGTTGATACTGTAGGTTCTACATACACTCAACCAAATAAGCTGAAAGTGATTGGTTCTATACCTGCTGGTTATGTTCCTACGAAAAAGATAGAATCTGGTCAATCAATGAGAATAATGACTGGGGCTCCTATTCCTAAAGGTGCAGATGCCGTAATACCTTTTGAAGAAACAGATGAGAAAACTAGAGATAATATGGATTATATTGGTTGTAATTCAGAAGTGAAAAAAGGAGATAATATTAGACTATCTGGAGAAGATGTTATTAAGGGCGAAGAAATATTGTCATCTGGTACTTTAATAAAGGATGCACATGTGGGTGTTATAGCATCATTGGGTAAATCTAAAATAAAGGTAATAAAAAAACCAGTTATCAGTATCATTTCTACAGGTGATGAAATTTTAGAACCCGGCGAGAAAATTAAACCAGGAAAAATATATAATTCAAATGCTTATTCAATCGCTTCTATGGTAATGAGTAATGGCGGTATTCCAAACATCATTGGTACTGCAAGAGATTCTGAAGAGTCATTAAATATGCTTCTAGATATGGCTTATAATTCAGATCTTATTGTGACAAGTGCAGGAGTATCAAAAGGAGATTATGATGTTGTAAAGGACGTACTCTTTAAGAGAGGCAAAATCAAATTATGGTCTGTAAGGATGAGGCCTGCAAAGCCGTTGGCTTTTGGGGTTTTAGATATTAATGGGAAAAGTATACCTCACCTTGGACTTCCTGGTAATCCAGTTAGCGCAATGATTGCTTTTGAGCAATTTGGCATACCTGCGATAAAAGTTATGATGGGTAAAAAAGACATTCTAAAGAATTCATTTAAGATAATAATTGACGATGAGATTATTAATTATGATAATAGGAGAGTTTATGCTAGAGCTTTAGTATTTAAGGCTGAGGATGGCAAACTCCACGCAAACCTTACAGGCAGTCAAAGTTCAGGTGTATTAACATCAATGTCTAAGGCTAATGCTTTAGCTATTTGTCCTGAAGATAAAGAGAAAATTAACATAGGAGAAGAGATAAATGCTATTTTCTTAGATGATATTGATGATTTATTTTTTTAATTTTCGGTTACAATAGTATTATGAACATGTTAAATCAAATAGAAAATCTAAACACCAAAAAACGTACTTTAAGAAAATCTGGGGATAGTCCTAGATATCATATTGACCAAAAGGCTTACGAATCTTCTGGAAGATCCCTTGCGTTTACCATATATTCTAGATTGTCAAAAGAAGGTAAGAAAGCAGCATCCGATGCCGGGTTCGCTAATGGCTTTGCTCCTGCAGCAGAATATATGAAAATAATGAGTACAATCTGCTCCGAAAAATCCGACTTTCTTCTGTCTGGTACACCTATTACTGAAGCAGTGTTTAAGTTGTTAGCGTCAAACTTAAATAAACCTATGACAATAGATGAAATTTATTCTGGTTTGACCGATGCATGGACAAGTGTAATTTACTTAAAAAATCTTTCCGACGAGATACTATATTTGATACTAAATAATGACAATGAATACTTGATAAGTCGGTATGTTAAGAAAAAGAGAAAGTCTAAAAATACTCAAAGTTAATTTTTATATATTTTTTTCTCCTCACTTTCGAACCACTTAAAAAATAAACTCACTAGAGTAATTAGGTAAACTACGTTTCCTGGTATCCACATCAGTAAACCTGCTATTTTTTGGTCTTCTAGTGTAGTCCAACTAAAATGAGGAGGTGACCCTATATAAAATTCATATATAACATTATTGGATAAGGTTATTACAGCTGCAAGTAAAGCTGTAGGAGTTACTGCACAAAGTAAATAGGTTATTCTTTTTGGATAACTTAAGACACTGTTTGTTGGAGGAGGACCTATAATAGGCCACCAAAAGATTATAGATGTGAAAAACATAGTAAAATGCATGATTAAATGTACCCAAGCATTTTCTAAAGATAGATTGTAAGCAAATGGTATGTGCCAAAAATATAAGGTTAATATAAATGCTATGATGCTAAATTTAGGATTTGTGAGTTTTTTAATAACCAGAATAGTTTTACTGTTTCTTGTCAGGAAGGTTCCTGCCCCGATTCTCAAGAAACGAGGCAAAGCCCATAAATAAATAGGCATTGGTCTACCAAGTAAAATTAGAGGTGCTGCAAACATAGCCAATGTTATATGTTGGGCCATATGCATTGTAAAAAGATCATCAGAAAAACTGTCCAGTGGACCTACCAATGAAAAAGCTAAGAGTATTAATCCTAAAAATGTATAAAAAAATAAACGATTTATTTTATAACTAGATATTGCTAATAACTTAATTGCGCCAACAATATAACTAAAAAAAAATAGTAGAAAAATAAAAGCTTGTGGTGTTGAAAAATTCCATGATAAAAAAAACTCTGAAAAATTATCAATCAAATTAATATTATTCGATAATTCCATTATCTATCTTGTCATATATGCGGCTTCTGAAATAAACAATAATAAAGAAAAGACCACTGTTCCTACTATCATACCACTAGCAAATACGTACGAAAAAAACCTATTATCAAATCTAAGATGCATATAAAAGGCAACAACGGCTACAAATTTAATAAGGGCCAAAATCAGTAAAATTGGAATATAAAGAATTGCTAATTCTGATTCTAGTTCAAATGCCCATACTTCTAAGGCGGTAATAATAGCCAGAAAAATACCAACGATAATGTAAAATCTTGGACCTGCATGAGATTTTCCTCCATAGGTCATAAGATTAATCATCTTAATCAACCAAGGCCCACCTATAGGGCCTTCATAAGGAGGATTAGGTTTTCCACTCATATTTTTTGGTAGGTTCCACCAACCGTTACCATCGTGATAAAATAATTTTTTTAGTAATTTTTTCATAATCAATCTTAGGTAATTAGTGTATCAATAGTTCTGAGCCTGCGGGAGGCATATCATTTGCTGAAATCAGGTAAATTACAGTAAAAATAATAATCCAAACAATATCCACAAAGTGCCAATAAAGTCCAGCAATTTCTAAATCTATAGCATTGTCTGATCTAAGAGTTCCTTTATGAGAGCCGTAAGCAAGAAATGCCATCCATAATATACCGATTGTTACGTGACCACCATGTAGACCAGTTAGGATAAAAAATGTAGTTCCAAAAATGTTTGTTCTTGGGGTAAGACCTAAATGAGCAAAATGATTGAATTCATAAAACTGAAAACCCATAAAAATCGTTCCCAGTAACACAACCCCTAGTATCCATAAAGTTGCTTTATTTTTTTCATTTTCTTTTAGATAATGTAAAGCTAATACCATAGCTAATGAACTCATAAGAAGAATGAATGTCGAAACTGTAGTTATTGGAATATCAAGTACCTCTGATGGATATGGGCCAACCAAACTCTTCCCTCTGTATATCAAATATGTAGAAATAAAAGCACCAAAAAACATCACGTCTGATGCAAGAAACAGCCACATCATTAACTTTTTGTTGCTCAATCCCGTAGAAGTATTTTCTATTTCATCTTGATGATTATTTATTACTGCAGTTTCACTCAAAATTTATTCCTTATTAGTTGTTTATTAGTGACTATCTGGGTGAGGATCATTAACAGGCTCCATAGACCAACCCAGCAAGCCCCAAATCATTATTGGTACACTAATGGCTATTATATATATGTTAGATAAAAATCCGGCTCCTAAAATTGCTATACCTACACCAAGTATAAAAGGGTAGTAAGACATATCAGGTAGATGTATTTCATCTTCATGGTTAGATTTTTCAGAAAGTTTATCTTCAGTATCTTCTTCTATTTCTCCGTGTTCATAGTATTCTTTTATTGTTTCTGGATATTTTTTGAACCAAAAGTCATCTCTATATTTTACCTGAGGTATCTCATCAAAATCATGTTCTGGAGGAGGGGACGAAGTGGACCATTCAAGTGTTCTTCCATCCCACGGATCTGCACCTGCAACCTCTTTATGAATCATAGAGTAAATAACGTTATAAATAAATAGCAAAACTCCAACACCTAGTATAAAGCCACCTATGGTTGCTGCTAGGTTTGAACCTTCCCATCCCATATTTTCAGCATAAGTATAAATCCTTCTTGGCATTCCATCCATACCTAGCCAGTGCATTGGCCCAAACTGTATGTTAAACCCTACTAGCATAAAAATGAAATTTAACTTTCCAATTTTTTCATTTAGGAAGTATCCTGTGAATTTAGGCCACCAAAAATAAATACCACTAAAAATACCAAGTAAAGCACCTCCAAAAAGCACATAATGGAAGTGAGCAACAACAAAGTAAGTATCCTGTTGTTGAGCGTCTGTTGGTGGAGAAGCGTGCATTACACCACTAAGACCTCCTATAGTAAACATTGCTATAAATCCCAAAGAAAATAACATTGCTGTATTGAATCTTATACTTCCGCCCCACAAGGTTCCTAACCAATTAAATATTTTAATACCAGTAGGAACAGCAATAAGCATTGTAGAAATTGAAAAAGCCGAGTTGGCTGCAGGGCCCAAACCAACGGTAAACATGTGATGACTCCATACGAACCAACCCATAAAACCTATAACAGCCCCCGCAAATACAACAAAGGAATATCCAAATATTGGTTTTCTGGCAAAAGTTGGTAATACCTCAGAAACTATACCCATCGCAGGTAAGATTAAAATATAAACTTCAGGGTGTCCAAATAGCCAAAATATATGTTGCCACATTACAGGATCGCCACCACCCAAAGAATTAAAGAAGTGGGTTCCGTATATTCTATCTGTTTGAAGCTGAATTCCAGCAACTGCCAAAATAGGTAAAGCAAGAATAATTAATATCGAGGTTACAAGTGTCATCCATGTGAATATAGGCATTTTGAACATACTCATACCAGGTGCTCGCATATTGATTATTGTTGTAACAAAGTTTAGTCCAGCTGCTATGGAAGAAATTCCTAATACATTTAGACCTACAACCCAATATGTCATACCTTTCCCAGGGTTAAAAGTTACACCTGAATTAGGAGCATATCCAAACCATCCGCCATTCGGCGCTTCTCCAGTTATCCAACTAAAGTTAATTAAAATAGAACCAAATAAAAAGATCCAGTAACTTAGAGCATTCAATCTAGGGAAAGCTACATCTCTGGCTCCTATTTGAAGTGGAATTAACCAATTAAAAAATGCAGCAGATAATGGCATTACTACTAAAAATATCATAGTGGTACCATGCATTGTAAATAATGAGTTATACATATCTGGAGAAAGAAAATCATTATTTGCCTGAGAAAGCTGAATTCTTATTAGTAATGCTTCAAGTCCAGCTACAATAAACCAAAAAAATGAAGTTATACCGTACAAGGTACCAATTTTTTTATGATCAACAGTTGCTATCCAACTCCAAATTCCCGTCTTGGAGTTAGGCCTAGGAAAAAATCTAGGAAATACTAATGATTTAGTTGCAGGTTTAGTTGTCAAATTTTACTCCGATAGTTTTAATATTATTCCAAAGTTAATAAATATTCTACAAGTGCATTCACCGTTTCGTCACCAAGACTAGCCCACGCTGGCATAACTGGTGGATACCCTTCAACAATATATGCTTGTGGTTCCACAATTGATTCGTATATATATTCATAGGCTGATAATCCGCTAACTCTATCACCAGCTCGGTCTTTAATTCCACCCATACCTGGACCAACAATTACATCATCTCCTAAGGAGTGACATGCGGCACAATTTGTTGCGAATACTGCCTCTGCATCTATCAATCCATCAGAAGGAATATCATCTACAACCATTTCTGCACCGCTACCAGGCTTTAGTGAAAGTAAATAATATGCTATATCTGATATTTCGCTATCTGTAAGATTAGCTTTACCGTCTCTAGTGTTATAAACCATAGCTTGTTTTTGCATTCTTGTACCCTGCTTGATGGTAGATGGATCAGCTATCCATTCAACAAGATTTTCATGATTCAGTTCTTTTATACCTGAGCCTAGTGTAGTATGCGTTCCAAAATGTGTAAGATTAGGAGCAGAAACTAGAGCGGAATTTTCAGTGTCATCTACCCAGTTATTCCATCTAGCATCTTGTGTATTTATCTCCATAATATAGCTTCCAGGGGTCGTTGAATTATTTGTATGGCACATTGAACAATTTGCAGCAAAGAGCATTTGACCTCTTGATTCTGGAGTATTGGGCATTGGAGGATCAGCTGGGGTATGCATTTGATCTACCCATGCAAGAAAATCTTCTTCTTCGTGAACAAATACTCTAAATCGCATGTGTGCATGAGATGTACCACAAAATTCAGCACATTGGCCATAAAACTCACCTACTTCATCAGCAATCATCCATATGTAATTGTCATTCAGAGGAACCATATCAACCTTACCAGCGAGTTTTGGAACCCAGAAACTATGAATTACATCTTGGGAAGATAGTTTAAAAGAAACAGGTCTACCTTTAGGGATGTGTAATTCATTGGATGTAATAACCTCATAATCAGAATATCTAAACTCGAACCACCACTGGTGACCAACCGCCTCAATGTTTAATACTTGTCCTTTATCATCGGGCACCCCATTTTGCTGAGACCAAATTCCTACCAAAGTTGGTACAGCAACGAAAATTAGTATCACGGCTGGAATTATAGTCCAAGTGATTTCTAGCTTTTTATTTCCATGAGTTTGATAAGGTAGTTTGTCCCCTTCTCTTCTTCTGAATTTGATGGATATGTATATCAGTGCTGCTTCAACAGCAATAAAAACGACCACAGCTATAGCGAAAATCAATATGAACAAATCAGCTTGGCTACTTGCAATAGGTCCTGCAGTTCCAAAAGTTGATTGGTTGTTTTCTGGAGTACAGCCGAAAATAGTAAAAATAGAA
>TARA_B100000674_G_scaffold372882_1_pt1 | contig 26794 bp, 23 predicted proteins | sample TARA_B100000674 | Tara Oceans TARA_B100000674 (sample SAMEA2622759) | marine metagenome | biome: marine biome (ENVO:00000447); feature: surface water layer (ENVO:00002042); material: "saline water (ENVO:00002010), including plankton (ENVO:xxxxxxxx)" | depth 5 m | reverse complement strand
CACATCATGAATGGTGGTGATGGATCCATGCACGATGCCAAGCTTCTCATGCATGACCTTGACTACTGGCGCCAGACAGTTGGTGGTGCAGCTCGCCGCTGTCAGAAGGTGATGCTGGGCCGGATCATACAAATCATCATTCACGCCATAGACGATATTAAGCGCGCCTTCCTTGACCGGGGCGGCGACGATGACCTTTTTAACTCCCTGATCGAAATAGGGCTGCAATGTTTCGGGTGTTTTGAACTTGCCGGTGCATTCCAGAACGACGTCGCATCCCATGCCGACCCAGTCGGTTTCGCCCGGCGTGGCGTTTTCGCTAAAGCTGATCTTGTGGGTCTGATCGATCACCACGTGATCATCGATGCAGGCAACACCATTGCCCCAGCGGCCATGGACCGAATCAAATTCCAGCAAGTGGGCAGCGGTAACCGCCCCGCCCTTGATTTCGTTGATATGGACAAATTCAAGGTTCGGGTGCCCCCAGCCGGCGCGCAGAACCAGTCGTCCCATGCGGCCAAAACCATTGATGCCAACGCGAATTTTACGGCTCATCTCAGGACTCCGTTAAGATGCAACGTTTGAATTGGGAAACCAGCCACGGGTGCGATTGGCAATGGCAACAAGCGATAGCATCACCGGCACTTCAACCAGCACCCCGACGACGGTGGCAAGGGCCGCACCCGATGAAAACCCGAACAGCCCGATGGCGGTTGCCACTGCCAGTTCAAAGAAGTTCGAAGCCCCGATCATCGATGACGGCGCGGCAATTTTATGCTCCACGCCCAGCACCTTGTTGGCGATATAGGCAATGGCGGCAATGAAATAGGTCTGCAAAATGATCGGCACCGCCAGAAGGGCGATGATCATCGGCTGGGCAATGATCTGTTGTCCCTGAAAGGCAAACAGCAAAACCAGCGTGCTGAGCAACGCAATCATCGAAACGGGTTTGAGCTTGGCATCAAAATCATTGAATGCCACAACCCCGCCCTTCATCAGACGGCTTCGGATGATCTGGCCGGCAATCACCGGAATAACGATAAAGGCCACAACCGAAATGGTCAGCGTTTCCCACGGGATGGTGATCGCCGAAATACCCAGCAACAAGGCGACAATCGGCGCAAAGGCAAAGATCATGATCGTGTCATTGAGCGCGACTTGGGTGAGCGTAAAGTTCGCATCCCCCTTGGTCAGGTGCGACCAGACAAACACCATCGCCGTGCACGGTGCGGCCCCCAACAGGATCAGACCGGCGATATAGCTTTCGATTTGTGCTTCCGGCAGGAGCGGGCGGAACAAAAAGCCGATAAACAGCCAGCCGAGGGCAGCCATGGTGAACGGTTTGATCAACCAGTTGACCCCAAGCGTCACACCAATCCCGCGCCATTGGCGGCCGACTTCATGAAGCGCGCCAAAATCGACCTTCATCAACATCGGCACAATCATGAGCCAGATCAGAACAGTCACCGGCAGATTGATCTCATAGGCGGTCAGATTGCCAATCGCCTGAAACAGTTGGGGGAACAGCTCGCCAAGGATAATGCCGACCACAATGCTGGCCGCGACCCAGATGGTCAGAAAACGTTCGAAAATGCCCATCTAGCAGCATCCTTTTTCAGTGTTGGTGGCAGCACGGCTTGGCAGCCCGCACAGTTCTGGTTGCCCCTGACAGCAGTCATCGGCAAGGAACCCCAGAAGATCGCGCATCGCGTCGGGCACAATCCGGTAAATGATCGACCGGCCTTCGCGCGTACTTGTGATCAGTCCTGCCTGACTAAGTGTCGTCAGATGCGATGACATGGTGTTATGCGGGATCGACAGCTGCCGGGCCAGTTCGCCCGCGGCAATGCCGTCATTGCCAGCGCGGACCAGCAACCGAAAAGCCGCCAGTCTGTGTTCCTGTGCCAAAGCGCCAAGGGCGCTGATTGCGTGTTTTGTTTCCATATGTCGGGAAATATCGACATATGGGCTTTCTGGCAAGTGACATTTGTATGTCAGCCAGCGCAATTGCCGCGCCAGACGTTAGAAAATCTTTTGAAGTCATTGGTATAATGGTTCCGGAAAAATATATTTAAATAACTAGAAATATAGTTATAATCGCCGCATGAGTGAAAAAACCATTGCACCGGCCTTTGCCGCCCTGGGTCACGAAGCCCGTTTGAAAATCTATCGCCTGCTGGTCAAGGCAGGCGACGATGGCCTTAACATTGGCGATATCGGACGGCTGCTTGGTCTGCCGGCATCGACCCTTTCCCATCATCTGGGGACTTTGGTTCAGGCCGGTCTGGTCAAACAGGAAAAGCTGGGTCGTGAAACCCGCAATCGGGCGGATTTCGATGTGATGCGCGGCCTTGTCGGCTTCATCACCGATGAATGCTGCAGTGGGGTTGATCTTGAGATTGCCGGTGAACCGGAAAACGCCTGCTAGGTCGGGCCTCTTTTTTTGCGTTAAAGAAACTAATTTTCTAGGGATATGGATATGAGTGCCCTGACAGTTCAATTGCGCCGCTTCGGGTCATCTGCACGACAGATTGATCGTGTTCTGCTGGCCGCCTGCATCATCCTTGCCGCGATCTTTATCTTTGATGCGCCACAATTTGTGCCAAGCGTCCTGTTCACGGCCCATTCCTTTGCTGAAACCGCGCCGTTCCTCGTGCTTTCCATCGGGATTGCCGCCTATGCCACTGCAACCGGGGCCGATAACCTGATTTCACGTGCCTTTGCCGGGCGGCCGGTGCGCATGGTCTTTACTGCTGCTGCCTTTGGCGCGCTATCGCCCTTTTGCTCTTGCGGCGTAATACCGCTGATTGCAGCCCTTTTGGCCATGGGGGTTCCACTGGCCCCGGTCATGGCATTTTGGCTCGCAAGCCCGGTGATTGATCCGGCGATGTTTGTTCTGACCATGGGGACGCTCGGCACTGACTTTGCGGTGATCAAAATGATCTCGGCGATTGCGCTTGGTTTGATGGGCGGTTTTGTCACCATGTGGCTGGGCGCGCAGGGCTTTCTTTCTGATCCGCTGCGCGACGGCGTTGGCAATGGCGGTTGCGGCGGGGCGAAGGTCCGTTCGCACAATGCGGTTTTCTGGAAGTTCTGGCAGGATGATGAACGGATCAAAAAGTTCCGCACGTCCGCTGTGTCGAACATGATCTTCCTGGGCAAATGGCTTGCTTTCGCCTTCCTGCTTGAAAGCATCATGGTTGCCTATGTTCCGGCCGAAAGTGTCAGTGGATTGCTCGGTGGGGACGGGCTTGGCCCGATTGCGATTGCGACCCTTGTTGGGGTGCCGGCCTATTTGAACGGCTATGCTGCCCTTCCGATCATGGAGGGCCTGATCGCGCAGGGCATGCAATCGGGGGCGGCAATGGCCTTCCTGGTGGCTGGCGGTGTGTCATCCATCCCAGCCGCCATCGCTGTCTTTGCGTTGGTGAAAAAGCCGGTCTTTGCGCTTTATCTGGTCTATGCGCTGGTCGGGTCGTTCGCAATCGGCGTCATTTCGCAGTTTTGGCTGGGTTAAACCGTCCGCTTCATGTCCGATATGATGATTTCACGGTGGCAATACCGTTAAAAATCGCTACATTGCGCGCCAAGAAATTCATATCGGATTAAAGTTGATAACCATGTCGATGATTGACCAGCAGGTATCGCGCCGTCGTACCTTCGCCATCATTGCCCACCCGGATGCGGGTAAAACGACCCTGACGGAAAAGCTGCTGCTGTTCGGGGGTGCCATTCAGATGGCCGGTGCGGTGAAGGCGAAAAAGGAACAGAAGGGTGCCCGTTCGGACTTTATGAAGATCGAACAGGACCGCGGTATTTCCGTATCCTCGGCTGTGATGACCTTCGAGTTTGAAAAGAACATCTTCAACCTGCTTGATACGCCGGGCCACGAAGACTTTTCCGAAGATACCTATCGCGTGCTGACCGCAGTTGATTCCGCCGTCATGGTGATTGACGGTGCGAAGGGCATCGAGGCCCAGACCCGCAAGCTGTTTGAGGTCTGCCGTCTGCGTGACGTGCCGATCACTACCTTCGTCAACAAGCTTGACCGCGAAGCCCGTGATTCGTTCGAACTGATCGATCAGATCGAACAGGATCTCGCCCTTGATGTCTCGCCGGTCACCTGGCCGATCGGTTCGGGCCGTGATTTCCATGGCTGCTACGATCTGGTCAATGATCAGCTTCTGTTCATGGAAAAAGGTGGCAATGTCGTCAAGGAAGCCATTCCGATCAAGGGTCTTGATGATCCGAAGCTTGATGAACTGATCCCGGATTATCTTCTCGAAAAGCTGCGCGAAGAAGTCGAAATGGTGCGCGAAATGTGCCCGCCTTTTGATCTGCAAAGCTATCGCGAAGGGCATCTGACGCCGGTCTTCTTTGGCTCAGCCGTCAATAACTTTGGCGTGCGTGAGTTGTTGCGCGGCATTGGCGAAATCGCACCGACCCCGCGCCCGCAGGAAGCGGCAACGCGTCTGGTCGAGGCAGTCGAGCCAAAGGTTGCTGGCTTTGTGTTCAAGGTACAGGCCAACATTGACCCGAACCACCGTGACCGCATTGCGTTTATTCGTCTGTGCTCCGGCCACTTCAAACGTGGCATGAAGCTCAAGCACGTTCGTGCCGGTAAACTGATGGCGGTGCATAACCCGATGCTGTTCTTTGCCAATGAACGTGACATTGCCGAAGAAGCCTGGCCGGGCGATATCATCGGCATTCCGAACCACGGGACCTTGCGTATCGGCGATACCCTGACCGAGGGTGAAGACCTTCGCTTCCGCGGTGTGCCGGCCTTTGCCCCGGAATTGCTACAGAAAGTCCGTCTGGATGATCCGCTCAAGGGCAAACACCTTCAGCGCGCACTTGAACAGCTCGCCGAAGAAGGCGCATCCCAGGTCTTCAAACCGATGATGGGTGCAGACTGGATCGTCGGCGTGGTCGGACAACTGCAGTTCGAGGTCCTGAAGGAACGCATCTCGGCCGAATACGGCATCAAGGTGCATTTCGAACAGACCCCGGCCTATGCCGCGCGCTGGGTGGTTGGTGATCCAGCGGAAATCAAGAAGTTCCGCGATACCAACCAGTCGGCCTTGTTTGAGGATCACGACGAAACGCTGGTCTTCATCGCGCGAAATGCCTGGCATCTCGAAACGACCCAAAGCGATTGGCCGAACCTCAAGTTCGAATCCACCCGCGAACAGAACCTGATTGCGGCGTAATCATCGCCTGCCATTAAATGTAAAAAGCCGCCCTCATAAAAGGGCGGCTTTTTCTTTGTGATCTCTTCGGTGGATGGTTAGTTACCGATGAAATAGCGGCCAACACCGACCAGAACCATACCGACCGCCATTGCAGCAAACAGGTTACGTGCAACCGCCATGGTAATCACGGTGGCCGCTGCACCGGCAATGCCGATCGCACCCGCCGAAAGCGCACTGGGTACCCAGACGGAAATCAGAACTGCACCGGGCAGGCGTTCCAGAACATGGGCCCAGCGGCCATGTTGCGGCAAACGATCCGCCATCAAAAGACCGCCAAGGCGCATGCCATAGGTCACGGCTGCCATGCCAAGGATGGTCAAAACGGCCTCAAGGCTGAAGCTTGTCAGATCGGGGAACTGGGTCATTTGCCTGTCTCCGTAACGGGTGTGGCATCCGTAATGCCTTCCGGCGCGCCGTAAGCCTCCCGGCCTTCAACGGCACATTCGGCTTCAAGGCTGTCAGCATCCATGTCTTCGCGCCATGTGAGGGCGGCAACAAGTACCCCGGCACCGGCACCGGCCAGAATTGACCAGGTTCCGGGCAGGACGAAATGCCCGATGATCGAACCAATCGCTGCTGCTATCCATGGCAAAAGGTCCACGCGGCCTTTCCACATGCCAATGGTCAGCGCAGCAAACACGGCGGTAAAAGCGAAATCAAGCGCATAGACTTCCGGGTCGGGAATGCCACCGCCCAGCAGGTACCCCACCGTGTTGCCGGTTGCCCAGACAACACCCAGGAAGATCCCGCCGCCCAGCAGGAAACCCGGATTGGCGAGGTCCTTTTGCGTCATGGTCACCGCCCAGTTTTCATCGGCGACCATATGCATGCCACTCACCTTGACCCAAAGCGGGCGGCCGCGAAACACAGGGCGCAGTGACGCGCCGATCAGGACATAGCGCATATTGATCACGGCAGTTGCGATGATGATCGTCGCACTCGGAATGGTTTCGCGCCACAGATCGACCGACACAAACTGGGCCGATCCGGCAAAGACGGCGAGGCTCATGAACAAAAGTTCGCTAAGCGACAATCCACGCTGTGCTGACAGCACGCCCAGCACCGCACCAAAGATGATGGTGCTCGGCAAAAGCGGCAGGCAGGCAATCGCGCCGCGCCGAATGGTGTCTGCGTCAAAGTGCCCGGTCTGGGGTGACTTCTCGGGCGCGTTTTCGGTTTGATTCTCGGTCTGTCCGGGGCGTGACATGTCCGACGTTTCCTATTCAATCTTGGGTGCCGGTTCTTTGGGGGGTGACCGGCACTTCCTTTTTTATCGCTGGTGGGCGAGGAGCCATTATTTCAGGCACCATCATCGCCGATATCAGATAGTCGGTATTGGACGATATTGCTATTGCCGCTTTTTCACATGTCCGTCAGGCAGGCGCGTCTGCGAAATCGGCGATCAGCATATCAAGGAACATCTTGGTGATCGGATCGGGTTGTTTGCTGTCATCAAGGCTGGCCTGAAAGGTGACATTCACCTTCAACCGTTCGGGCAGGATCATGCGCATCCGCCCGGCCTCGACAAATTGCTTGGCATAATGTTCGGGCAAGTAACCCAGAAACGCACCTGACAGGATCAGGCGTGCCTCGGCCTCCATGTCCGACACGGTGGCATGTGGCCTCGAAATGGCGAATTCCTTCAAGTCCCGACCGAGCCAGGATTTGCGCCCGATCAGGCGATAACGCCGGATTTCATCAATATCGATTTCCGCATCGGCCAGCGGGAAAAGCGGGTGATCCGATCCGCAATAAAACCGGTGGACCTCGTCGTAAAGCGGTATGTAGCGCAGGCCCAAAACCGTTTTCGGAAAGCTGCAAATCCCGATCTGGATATTATCCATCACCACCTCGCGCAGCAGATCATTGGGTGGATGTGTCACGACATTCAATGTCACATCCGGCGCCCGTTCCATAAATCGTGCGATGGTTTTCTCGATCCGCCGCGCACCGGGATCGGTGATGGTGTTATCGGTAAGCCCAATTGTCAGCGTGCCGCTTAGTTTGTCACGAAGGGCCCGCATCTTGGTTTCATATTGCGCGACTGATTTGAAAAGCCGGTGGGCTTCTTCAAACACCACCTGACCTTCGCGTGTCAAGGCAAAGCCGCCCCGACCACGCTTGCAGAGCGTAAAGCCAAGCCGTGTCTCAAGGGCGGTGACATAGCTTGAAATTGTTGAAAGTGACAGATTGAGATCACTTTGCGCCGCGGCAAAACCCCCGGCCTCAACGATGGTCAGGAATATGCGCAAAAGCTTTAGATCGGCCTGTTCCGTGAACATCGGGCGGGGTTCCTGCGTATGAACTCATTACTTTGAAGATTGCCAAAGTAAAGTTCAGGAATACGTGATTTTTCCAATCAACGCAATTTGATCTGATCGGCGCATCATATGAATTTGGCCGTCTGTCCCGTTTGGCCAGATGTTTCAGGAGGTCCCATGTTCACAAACGACAAGCTCGCCAAACTGCGCGAAAAATACGGTAATGCCAAAGGCGGGGACATGTTCGACCCGCATTTCCGCGAAGTGGCGGCCTCGCAATTTACCGAAAGCGGCGGGCGCAAATGGCCGTTTGCCGGCGTGCCGACCTTCCTGGATGCGCCGTTTGCTGCAGACGCCGAGAGCGAGAATTTCGAAGGTCTTGATATCGCCCTTGTCGGGGTGCCGATGGATCTCGGTGTGAGCAACCGGGCGGGTGCCCGCCTTGGTCCACGCGCGGTGCGCAATATCGAACGCATCGGTCCGTATGAACATGTGCTGCGCATGGTGCCCGGTGCCATGGCGCGCATTGCCGATATCGGCGATGTGCCGTTTCGCAGCCGTTACTCGCTTGAAAGCTGCCACGAGGATATCGAAGCCTATTTCAAGAAGATTGTCGGTGCCGGTGTCATCCCGATTGCGGTGGGCGGCGATCATTCGATCAGCTATTCGATCCAGAAGGCCGTCGGCAAGGACCGCCCGGTCGGCATGATCCATCTTGATGCCCATTGCGATACCTGCGGCGAATATGATGGTTCGCGCTTCCATCATGGCGGCCCATTCCGCGAGGCGGTGATGGATGGCGTGCTTGACCCGGAACGCACCATTCAGATCGGTATTCGTGGCGCGTCGGAATATGTCTGGGAGTTTTCCTATGACAGCGGCATGACGGTGATCCATGCCGAAGAAGTGCCGAAAATGGGCATTGATGCCGTGATCGCAAAGGCCCGTGAAGTGGTTGGCGATGGCCCGGTTTATCTGTCCTTTGATGTCGATTGCCTCGATCCGTCCTTCGCGCCCGGGACCGGTACGCCGGAAGTCGGTGGCCTGACTTCGCGCGAGGCATTGGCAATTTTGCGCGGGCTTAAGGGACTTGATTTTGTCGGGGCGGATGTTGTCGAAGTTGCCCCGCAATATGATGCCACCACCAACACCGCCCATATCGCCGCACAGGTTCTGTTCGAAGAACTGTGTCTGGTCGTCGATGCGATGAAACGCCGCAACGGCGAAGCTTAAGCCAGAATCAAACTGCCTGCCCGTGTACGCGTCGTCATGGGCAGGCGCCTCGATTAAGAATCAAGGCTCGCGATAAACGCACCGGGGCTGACACCCCACATGGTTTTGAAATGCCGGTTCAAATGGCTTTGATCGGCAAAGCCGGTCGCGGCTGCCGCATCCGCAATGCTCGATCCGTCAAACAGCAGCCGTTTGGCACGCCTCAACCGCATATGATTGAAATAGGTATGCGGCGGCAATCCGGTTGCGGCCCGGAACACGCGCAGCAAATGAAACCGGCTGAGCCCGGTTATGGCCGCCAGATCATCAAGCGATATGTTCGCATCAAGGTGGGCGGCCATATAATCAATCACGGCCTGAACCCGTTTGTCCTCTGAGCCCGGCTGATAAAGATAGGGCGGGGCATCGGCATGGCGCAGCGAAAACCGTGCGGCACTGTAAAGAAGCTGGCTATCGCGTTCGAGACGGGTTGCCTCATCCTCTGCCCCCGGCCGAAACAGGCGATGCAGCCCTTGTAGCTGCAAATGCAATTCCGGGTCGCTCACCACACAATTGCCAAAAAACGGCAGGCCGGCGCTTTTGGGGGAAATCTCGCTGACCAGATCGCCAAACACCTTCGGGTCGATGAACATGATCTGGTACTGATAGCCATCATCGGATGCCGGTCCGCCATCATGAACCTGCATCGGGTTCATCATCAAAAGCTGCCCGCGTGCGGCGACATAATTGGTCCCGCGCGTCATGAACCGCTCCGCCCCATTAAGGATCGTGCCAAAGGCGTAATAGTCGTGGCTGTGCTTGGGGAAGGAGAAATTCTTGTAATCGGCTTCGAACATATCAATGCCCTCGGCTGCCCGCCAATGTCGGGCAATCTCGCGGGGGCGCCGGGTCGCCGGTCTGGATGAGGTTTGGCGACGCTGGGCGGCCGTGTTCTGTCGCGCAGCATTGTTCATCGGGTCAGTATAACCGCGCTTTTACGTGCCAGCTTGTACAATATTGTCATGGCGACATTTTAATTGGCATCATTCCAGAAAATAGACGCACGCACCGCCGACGTAGCGGCAAGGGATCGAGTCGCACGGGGTTCCTTGAAAAATCGCCATTTTGACGCATTCCGAAACGGATAATGACCCTCGTCCAATTGTATAGGGATGTGTTCATTTGAACATTTTCGGCCGGTCGAAATGTTGTTTTGCGCCAGATAAATGTCCGCCCCGCACCCGGTTTGATGGATGAATGCGGATTTCATCCAACTGTTACAATTCCGGGCCCGGCACGCATGTATGGATCACGCCAAACGTAAATTTCGCTGTTTGGATATTCCATGTTTCTTGACCGAATTCGCATCGGATCGCGCATTTTTGCCGGCTTCTTCGTGCTGGTGGTTTTGCTGGTCGGCCTGTCGGCCCTGTCATCGACCTATCTTCTGGGCTTTGGTGCCCATGCAGATCGCATTGCCAAAAGTACCGGCATGGTCGGGCTTGCCAATGACTATGCGCTGAAACTTGAACGCCTATCCAACCAGGTTCTTTTGTTTGCCCAGACGGTCGATCCGCTCGATCGCGAAGGCATCACCACCATGCGTGAAGCAGCCGAGCAAAGTGGCGCGACCCTTGTGTCCGAGCTTCGCGCCAATGGTGATCTTGATCGCGCCAACGCACTCGAAAGTCTCAGTGCCGATTACATCGCAACGCTCGAACCACTGGTGCTGCGTGCAGAAAACCTGTCTGCCGCGTCCGAAACCATGTTGCTTGGTGCCAATCAGCTCGGCAAATCTGCCGCAAGTCTTGAAGATTTCATCGCCAAGCGCGATCCCGCCATTGCCGAAAAATTCGCCGACAAACTGGGGGCTGCTAATCTGGCCGCCATCGTCAATTCGCTGCAATTCCCGATCCTGCGCACCGCCGAATCACTCGAAGCTGCGCGTACCCAGACATCCGCCCTCACCGACCTGCAAGAAGAAATCAAATCCGCGTTTGATGGCCTGACCCGTAATGAGAAAAAGCTGTTTTCCTACGCCGTTCGTGACAATGACCTGCTTAAACAGGGCGCAAATCAGCTTGAAGCCTCCATCGCAGGCTTCCGCCAATCAATGGATGACTTCAAATCTGCTGTCCGCGAAGTCCAGACCATCACCCAGAATATCCGCACTGAGGCCATGGCAAATCAGACGGCCCTTGTTGATGCCGCCCACAGCCAGTCGGAAAACTCGGCGCTGACCAACATCGTGGTTGCGGCCATCGGGGTTCTGATTGCCGTTGCACTCGCCCTTGGCATTGCCATGAGCATCCTGCGTCCGCTGCGTCGCGTGAATGGCGACATGACGCGGCTCAGTGAGAATGATACCGAGATTACGCTGGCCGATATCAAACGTCGTGATGAATTCGGTGCCATGTCGCGTACGGTGGCGATCTTCCGCGAAAATGCGCTCAAGATCGAAAAAATGGCCGAAGAACGCATTACGCTTCAGCGCATCGAAGAAGAAAAACGTCGCGCTTCACTGGGTGCGATGGCCGAAACGATTGAGGGCGAGACCACCGGCCTTGTCAAATCGGTCAATCATCAGGTCACCCGTATGCGCGAAGCCGTCACCGAGGTCGCGGCTGCTGCCGAACGCGTCACGGTGCAGACCGAAACCGCCACCAGTGCCGCCCATGACAGCCAGTCACATTCCAACGCCATCGGCGATGCGGCCAATCGTCTGCGCGAAGCGATTGTGTCGATTGCCAACCGCGTCGAACATCAACGCGAAATCGCCCAGAATGCCGTCGGATCGACCGAGGAATCGGCGCGTGCGGTGGATGACCTGCGCGAAGTCGCGACCAGCATCGAACAGATTGTTGATCTGATCCGTGGCATTGCCGGACAGACCAATATGCTGGCCCTTAACGCAACGATTGAGGCCGCCCGTGCGGGCGATGCCGGCAAGGGCTTTGCCGTCGTCGCGGCAGAGGTCAAAAACCTCGCAAGCCAGACCGAACGTGCGACCGAACAGATCACCGAACATGTCAACGCCATGGGGGCGGTGACCGATCGTTGCGTCGCCTCGATGGAGGATGTCGGGGTCACGGTGCGGTCCATGATGTCGATTTCTGACGAGGTCGCAGGTGACGTAGAACATCAACGCCGCGAGACCGAGGAAATCACAGGTGCCATTTCCCTTGCTGGCGATGCGGTGCGCAATGTTGCAACAGCCATCGGTGCTGTGTCCGAAGATATCGATGTCACCCGCAAGCTCAGCCTTGATCTGAACCGTCGCGCTGATGAGGTCGACCGCAATGTGACCGAGCTCACAGCGTCCCTTGATCGCGCGGTGGCCTCTGCTGCTGGTGATGAAGGGGTGGATGATGCGGATGATGAAACCGATGCGTCCGATATCTGGCGTCAGGACAATCTGGTCGCCTTCCCTCAATCGCAAAGGCGCGGTGCCGCCTGATCTGCGCTTGCTTGCGCGGTCTTGTGATCCCGACAGTAAAAGTTGAACAATCCGGGCCTGCACACCGTATATCGGGTGTGCAGGCCTGTTGCATTTGGCCGAATTGTTCGGGTCAAAACACAGGTTTTATCGGCTGTTAAGATACAAATTGCGACGTTTCTGATACACTTTTTGTGTGGTTCTGACCGGCCGGTTGCAATATCGTTTCGGGCAACGGGATTTCAGAAAAAGCATAAAGCCCCATCGGGGGTATAGAATTGAAATACCGACACTTTCCCGGGGCGGGAACAGGGTTTTTAAGGTTGTTTGGTCAGCCCGACTTGGAAGTTCAATGTGATGGCGCGTAAATCCACGCTTGTGATCGCAGGTGTTGCACTGATTGCAGTTGCGGCCTCTGCCTATTTCTTTGCCAAAGACGACATCACGGCGCTGATCGCGCCCGATGCGCAACCCGCAAGCACGGCACAGCGTGGCGGCGGCGAACGCAGTCTTCCGGTCATTGCCGAATATGCCAGCCTGATGGATGAAAAAACCGTGGTCGAGGCGGTCGGGACGGGCAAATCCGCCCTTGGTGTTTCGATCTATCCCGCGGTATCGGGTGAAGTCGCCGATGTGCTGGTTCGTGCCGGCGACAAGGTGACCAAAGGTCAGGTTCTTGTCATCCTTGATGCCGAACGTGAACGCCTTGCCCGTGATCTTGCCGCCGTTCAGGCTCGCGATGCCGAACAGCTTCTTGCCCGTTATGAAAAGGCCCGCCCACTCGGTGCGGTTGCCGAAAGCGAAGTTGATAGCGCGCGCACAACATTGGCCGAGGCCCGCATTGCCCTTGATCAGGCCGAGGTCAATCTGGCTGATCGCACCATTCTGGCCCCGTTTGATGGCATTGTCGGCATCCCGCAGGTCGAGGCGGGCGATCGTGTTGATAGCGCCACGGTCATTGTCACCCTTGATAACATCGAAAGCATTCTGGTCGATTTCGAAGTCGCCGAAACCCGGTTTGACAATGTCCGCCCCGGCCAGTCGGTCCGGGTTGAAACCTGGAGCCTTCCGGGTGAAGTCTTTACCGGGGTTGTTGAATCCATCGGAAGCCGCATCGATCCCGAAAGCCGCACCTTTGCTGTGCGCGCGCGTGTGCCCAACCCCAATAGCCGCCTGCTCGCAGGCATGTCCTTTGCGGTTTACGTCGATATCGAAGGCAAACAATACCCGGCTGTTGCCGAAATTTCCGTCCTGTGGGGCGACGAAGGCACCTATGTCTGGCGCATCGATAATGAAAACAAGGTCTCGCGCGTACCGGTCCGTGTGGTGAAACGTACCAATGGCCGCATCCTGCTGGATGGTGGCATTGCCGAAGGCGATCTGGTCGTGGTCGAGGGCGTCTTGCGCCTGCGTCCGGGCCGAACCGTTTCGGCCTCAATCCGCGGTGATAATGTTCAGTCCGACGGCGGTGGCGTTGCCACCCGCGAAGGTGCGGGCGAGGGGTCCTGATCATGACGACGGGAACCGACAATCACGATCATAACGACCTTGCATCGCTCAGTATCCGCCGCCCTGTTCTGATCAGTGTGGTCGCCATGCTGATCATTCTGGCGGGCTTGGCTGCCATGCTGGGTGTGGAAATTCGCGAACTGCCCAACGTTGATCGCCCGACGATTACCGTTACCGCCGATTATGACGGGGCATCACCCGAAACCGTTGATGCCGAAGTCACCGGCATCATCGAAAGTGCGGCATCACGCGTCAGTGGCATCAAGGAAATCAGCTCGCAAAGCGAAGAGGCCAATGCCCGCATCCGCATCGAATTCTATCCCGATGTTGAAATCAACGATGCCGCAAGCGACATCCGCGAAGCCATCAGCCGGGCGGAACGCAGCCTGCCCGACGGGGTTGAAAACATCCGCGTGGTCAAGGCCGACGCCGATGCCAGTGCGATTATGCGCATTGCGGTTGTCAGCAACCGCCTGACCGAAGAAGAACTCGCCAATATCGTCGAAGACCAGATCAGCCCGGCCTTGCTGTCAGTGCCCGGTGTCGCCGAAGTCGGCGTCAATGGTGATCGTGAACGTGTCTTGCATGTGCGCGTCGATCCGCTGCGCATGGCAAGTTACGGTCTTTCGGTTCAGGATGTCGCCGATCTGCTGCGTACCGCCCAGTTCGATATTCCGGCCGGCAGTTTTGAATCCTCCGATCAGAAGCTTTTTGTTCGTGCTGATGCATCGGTCTGGGAAGTCGACAAGCTTAATCAGATGCTGGTGCGTGACAGCGTTCTTCTGGGCGATGTTGCCGATATCTATTACGGCCCGGATGATGCGTCGTCCTATGTGCGCCTGAATGGCCGCACCGTGATCGGGCTTTCGATTACCCGTCAGGCACAATCAAATACCATCGCCATTTCGACAGGTGTGCGCGACGTCGTTGAACGCCTGAACGCGCAATATGACGACCTTGATGTCTTCGTGAACTCCGACGATGCGGTCTTTATCGAAGGCGCGCTGTGGGAAGTGATCTATAGCCTCGGCCTTGCCGTGGTCATCGTGATCGGGGTGCTGTACCTCTTCCTGCGTTCCTTTACCGCGACGCTGATCCCGACCATCACCATTCCGATTGCCCTGATCGGCACGGTGGCCGCCATCTGGGCGATGGGCTTTTCGATCAACATCCTGACCCTTCTCGCACTTGTTCTGGCGACCGGTATGATCGTTGATGACGCGATTGTCGTTCTGGAAAACATTCAGCGCCGCCGCCATCAGGGCCTTGGTTCCATGGCCGCTGCGGTTCTTGGAACCCGTCAGGTGTTCTTTGCGGTCATCGCCACCACGCTGACGCTGATTTCGGTGTTTGTGCCGATTTCCTTCCTGCCCAGCACGGCGGGCCGCCTGTTCCGTGAATTCGGTTTTGTGCTGGCCTTTGCGGTGGCGGTGTCATCCTTTGTCGCGCTCTCGCTTTGTCCGATGCTGGCATCACGGCTTAAGCATATCGATCCGCATGACGGCAAAACCGATGATGCGCCCAATATGCTGGAACGTGTCGGCTTCTTCTTTGCCGGGATTTATCGCCGCATTCTCGAAGCCGCCCTTGGCAGTCCGGTCATCACCGTGATGATCTGTATCGTATCGGGTGGTCTTGCCTTTGGCGTCTATACCAGTGTCACACAGGAACTCCTGCCCGATGAGGATCGCGGCCGTATTCTGGTGTCCATGCGCGGGCCGGATGGTGTTGGCATCGACTATATGGATCGCCAGGTCGAGACAGTGGAAAACATCCTGCGCCCGGTGGTCGAGGCGGGCGATGCCTATAACATCTACACCATTGTCGGCCTGTGGGATCCGAACCGCGCGCTTGTGATTGCACCGCTGAAACCATGGGAAGAACGCACGCGATCCCAACAGGAAATTACCGATTCAATTCGGGGTGATCTGAATGCGCTGCCGGGGGTGCAGGCCTATGTCTGGCAGCCCAACAGTCTGGGCTTGCGCGGTGGCACCGGCGAGGGGCTTGAATTTGCCCTGACCGGGACAAGCTATCGCACCCTTGCCGATAACGCGCGCGCCATGCAGCAGGAGATCGAGGCAAACTATCCCGGCCTCACCGGTCTTCGGGTGTCCTATCAGACCACCCAGCCACAGCTTCTGGTCAATATTGACCGCAAGCGCGCCTTTGATCTTGGCATCCCGATCGAGGAACTTGATACCACGCTGCGCGCCATGATCGAGGGGTATGAAGTCACCGAAATCAATGTCGATGACCAGAATGTGCCGATCAAATTGCGCAGCGCGCTCGGCAGCATCAATGACCCGTCCGATCTTGAAAACCTGTTTGTCACCGGCACCAATGGTCGCGTTCTGCCGCTGTCTTCTGTGATTACGCTCAGTGAGGAAGCTGTCGCCTCCGAACTTGAACGCGAAGGCCAGCAACGCGCTGTCACCATCTCGGCCAACCTCGCACCGGGCTATACCCTGGCCGAGGCGGTCGAAGACGTGAACGCGGTCGGTGATCAGTTGCTGCCACCCGGTGTCGGCATCCTGTTCCTGGGGAATGCGGCCGCCCTTGGCGAAACCGCCAATGATGTGCAGATCACTTTCCTGATTGCGGTTCTGGTCGTGCTGCTGGTGCTGGCAGCCCAGTTCGAAAGCTTTACCTCCGCCCTTGTGGTGGTCCTGACCGTGCCGTTTGGTCTGGCCGCGGCCATCTATGCGCTGGCTCTTAGTGGCACCTCGATCAATATCTATAGCCAGATCGGGTTGGTGATGCTGGTGGGTCTGATGGCCAAGAACGGCATTCTGGTTGTCGAATTCGCCGATCAGCTGCGTGATGCGGGCAAGTCGGTGCGTGAAGCAGTGCATGATGCCGCCATGGTCCGTCTGCGCCCGATCATGATGACCATGATCTCGACCGTGCTGGGCGGCTTGCCGCTCGTGCTTGGTTCGGGTGCCGGGGCAGAAGCCCGCGCAGCCATTGGTTGGGTCGTGTTTGGCGGTCTTGGCTTTGCCACGGTCTTTACCTTGTTCCTGACCCCGGTGCTCTATCTTTTGCTCGCCCCACTGGTTTCGGCCCGTGCTGATGGCGGCAAGAAACTGCAAAGCCAGTTGCGCGCCGCAGAAGCCATTCCCGATCACGGCGAGGCGGCATCACATGTGGCGAATGAGCCCGGAAGTGGCGGCCTTCAAGGAAGTGCGAAATAATATGAATAATCCTCACATTTCTGCTGTTTCGGGACTTGCCCTGTTGCTCGCCCTTGCCGGGTGCCAGTCGGTCGGGCCGGATTACACTGCACCGAAATTTGATCTGGTCGGGGCCTATACGCCGGAAATCCCGGTGATTGCCGCCAATCAGACCGAACAGGGTCGCTGGTGGGAAAGCACCACCGATCCGGTTTTAAATGGTCTGATTAATGAAGGGGTCGAAAACAATCTCGACCTTCAGATCGCGGTCAGCCGCATCCGGGCCGCTGCTGCAACCGCGCGCGGTGTTGCCGGGGCCAATGGTCCGCAGGTTGGCGCATCGGTCGATGGCTCTGCCAGCCGGTCGACATCCAGCCGCGCCAGCGGTGATCAGGTAACAGATATGGGCTATGGCGCGGGCATTGATTTCTCCTGGACTGCCGATATCTGGGGCGGTCAGACGCGTGAGGAAGAAGTCGCCGAGGCGGATTACCTTCAGCAAGTCTATCTGCGCGAAGATGTCTATCGCACCATGATTGCCGACATCATCGGAAACTATATCGAACTGCGCGGGGCGCAGCGGCGTTTGGCGCTTTTGCAGGACTCGCTTGATCTGCAACGCCAGACCAGCAACATTGTTCAGGTCCGCTTGCAGACCGGTCTTGGATCGGAACTCGATCTGTCGCGCGCCCGGGCCGAGGTCGCTGATCTTGAGGCCACGGTTCCGATCCTGCAAACCACCATTGACCGCTCGATCAATGCGATCTCCATTCTGGTTGGGGCGCAGCCGGGCACCCATCGCGATCTGTTGCTGGATGCATCGCCCCTGCCGGAATTTCAAAGCAGCCCGCCAATCGGCATCCCGGCTGATTTGCTGCGCCGTCGCCCGGATGTGCGTGCAGCCGAACTGGCGCTAATTTCCGCGACCTCGCAAATCGGCGTGGAGACGGCGACACTCTATCCGGAATTGTCCCTTGATGGTTCGCTTGCCCTTGGTGTGACCGGCTATGGCACCGGCCCGATTGTCCGCACCGCCATGGCCGCCATCGGAGCCCTGATTGATGCCACCCTTTATGATGGCGGGGAACGCCGGGCCAATATCTCTGTTGCCGAGGAAGAGGCAGAACAAGCCTTCCTCACCTATCGCCAGACTCTTCTGACCGCGATCGAGGAAGTCGAAAGCGCGATTTACGGTTATGTCGGGGCGGTGGCACAGCGTGATTCCCTGATCGCATCGGTGCAATATCACCGCGACGCGTTTGAACAGTCGCGTGTGCGTTATGTGCAGGGGCTTTCGGACTTCCTTGATGTGCTCGATTCCCAGCGCAGCCTGACCGCATCGCTGCAATCGCTTGCCGATTCCGAAACCGATCTCGAGCTTGAAACCATCAATCTCTATAGCGCAGCGGGCCTGAGTGTCGAGGACGTCGAGCGCTATGCCAGTGAGGCGGGTGTTACCCTCGTCAACGGCTAGAAGCTGTTGCAAAAACGCATATATCAGCGAACTGTGGCTTGAGTTTCAGCAAGGAACATCCTAGGTCTTTGGCAATCTGAATTCCGGGGAAAATCATGACCGGCGATCTGTTTGCCAATGAACCACCACGCAACCTTTTGCCCTTCGATGGCGAAGTGCTGTTGCTGCGTGACATCATGGCTGATGATGAGGCCGACAAGACCTTTGCCCGCCTTCAAAGCAACATCGTCTGGCAACAGGAAACCGCCAAAATCCATGGCAAAGAAATTGCGGTCCCGCGCCTGACCGCTTGGTATGGCGAAGTCGCCTATCGCTATAGCGGCGTCTATCACCCGGCAAGCCCGTTTCCCCGCATCGTCGCCCCGTTGCGAACCTTGGCCGAAGACCTCGCCGGTGTGGCGTTTAATACCGTGTTGCTCAACCAGTATCGTGACGGGCGCGACAGTGTTTCCTGGCATGCCGATGACGAGGAAGTTCTTGGTGAAAACCCGGTGATCGCCAGCCTGACCTTCGGGCAGGAACGCCGCTTTCATTTCCGGCACAAGAAAACCGGGGATCGCATCAGCGTCGATCTGCCCCATAATTCGGCACTGATCATGTCGGGTTCGACACAGCATTGCTGGGTCCATCAATTGCCCAAAACCGCCCGGCAAGTTGGTCCGCGTATCAACCTGACCTTCCGCAATACCCGGCCTGAGTCCCGTTAGGGCTTTCAGAGGGCTGTTGAAAAACTTTGGTCACTGATCTCTGGTCGTGGGGCCTTGCTTCTGGCTATAGTGTCGCCAATTCAAACGAGTAATGACGGTTTCGGGGATCAGGCAGGCATGGCAAAACGCGTAAAACTTCTCGATGTCGCCAAGGCGGCCGGGGTTTCGCAGGGCACGGCCTCCAACGCCTTTGGTAAGCCCGATCTTGTCCGCCCGGAAGTCCGCGAGCGCATCTTTGAAGCCGCGCGTGAGCTTGGCTATCGCGGCCCGCATGTCATGGCGCGCATGCTGCGTACCGGCAAGGCCGGGGCACTCGGTGTCGTTTTCCCGGATAATCTTGAATATGCCTTTAGCGATCCGGTGGCGATTGAATTACTGCGCGGGATCGGGCGCGAATGCGCGCGCCATGGTGTCAATGTCATGATCATCTCGGCCGAAAATCCCGAACAAGCGATTACGGCTGTAAACAATGCGGCGGTCGATGCCTTTCTGGTGCATTGCTATTCCGACAATAATGACATCATCAAAGCTATCCAGCGCCGTAATCAGCCGCTGATCAGCATCGATACCGACATTGCCGGTGCGGCGGGCACCGTGGTGCTTGATGACTTTTCGGCTGCCAAAAATGCCGCCCGGCACCTGCTTGATTGTGGTGCTTCGAAATTCGCCATCCTGTCTCTGCAGGCAACCGAACATGATCACTTCGGCCCGATGAGCCCCAACCGTCTGGGCGCTGCCAGCCACCGGGTGGTGCGCGAACGTTTGGCGGGTTATCACGCTGCCCTTGAGGTCGCCGGGATTGCGGCAAGTGATGTTGTCCATATCGAATGCGACAACCAGTCCGATCACAGTGCCAAAATGACGAAAGAGCTTCTTGCAGACCATCCCGACATCAACGGCATTCTCGCCATGTCGGACGTGATCGCCATCGGCGCCATCGACGCCGCACGCGCTATCGGCCGCAACGTGCCGGGTGACCTCAAGATCATTGGTTTTGATGGCATTCAAGCCGGCGAACGCACCGATCCGCCACTCACCACTATGCATCAGGATTCCGTTGAAAAGGGCAGATTGGCGGCCGAAATGGCCCTGTCCGAAGAGCAGGGCAAGACCATCACGCTTGAAACCAGCCTGTTACTGCGCGGTTCAACCTCAGCTTAGCGCCTCGTAGCGGTAACAGTCGGTGGTGTGGTCCATCACGATGCCGGTGGCCTGCAGGAAGGAATAGATGATCGTGGTGCCGACAAACTTCATGCCGCGTTTTTTCAGATCCTTGGAAATTTTGTCGCTGAGTTCGGTCGAGACCGGAACATCCGACATGCTTTTCCAGTGATTGATCACCGGCTTTCCTCCTACAAATGACCAGATGTAGGAATCGAAGCTTCCGAACTCTTTTTGGATCGCGATGAATGTTTGCGCATTTTGAATAGACGCCGCGACTTTTAATTTATTTCGAATAATCCCCGGATCAGCCAGAAGGGCCTCCTGCTTCGCGGTGTCGTAGGCCGCGACCTTTTTCACATCGAAATTGTCATAAGCCGCGCGATAGGTATCCCGCCGGGCCAGAATGGTCAGCCAGCTCAGGCCTGCCTGGGCACCCTCAAGGATCAGCATTTCAAAGAAATGCCGGTCGTCATGCACCGGAACACCCCACTCGCTGTCGTGATAGTCGACATAAAACGGTTTGTCGGCATGGCTCAATGCCCAGCCGCAGCGCGAGTGATCGGTATTCGACATGATAGCTCCTCCTTCAATGGCCACATTCTGGCGTTGAAGCGGGCCTGTATACAAGGCGTAATCGGGGCGGGACTGACATCTCCTGACAGTTTCTGGCAGGGCGTTAAGGGCCTGCGTTTTTAGCGCCTTTGGTGAGCATGATCACAAAGCGATGAAAACTTGGCGCCAATTGCACCAAAATCAACGCTGTGTGCTTGCGTTAGCGGCCATTGCCGACTAGGTTTTGCTGCGTGCAAACATCTTTCCGGGCCCAAAACATCCATGTGCCCGGCGATTGTAAGGAGCGGCGATGCTGGCGATTTTCTGGCTGATTGACACTGTGGTGGGTATCTACATTTTCATGCTGATTGCATCTGCAATCCTGTCATGGCTTGTGGCGTTCAACGTGATCAACACCAACAACCGGTTCGTCTATATGGTCGGTGATTTCCTGTATCGTGTCACCGAACCGGCACTGCGCCCGATCCGGCGGATCATGCCCGATCTTGGCGGTATTGATATCTCGCCGATCATCCTTATCTTGGTCCTGCAATTTGCCAATATGCTGATCCAGACCGACGTCCGGATGGCGCTTGTCGGGTATTGATGTCTCATTTCACCTATTAAATTGTCTCATTTAGACAATGTCTGATCCCGCGCCCGTGTTACGGTCCGAGCCATCAGGGGTTCGACTGTTCGTTCGGTTGACGCCAAAGGCATCACGCAACGCGATTGGTGATGTCATGGTCGATGCCAACGGGCAGGAGCAGCTAAAGGTGTCGGTGACGGCCGTGCCCGAGAACGGCAAGGCCAATCAGGCGCTGATAAAACTTTTGGCAAAAGCGGCCAAATGTCCTAAATCGTCGGTCAGGATTGTTTCCGGGCAAACTGATCGCACCAAAACGCTGCTGATCGACGGAAATCCCGAAGAGCTGATGGCGAAAATATCCCAACTCACGGGGCGGACAGACATATGAGTGACGCGAAAATCATCGACGGCAAGGCATTCGCAGCCAACCTGCGCACCGATATCACAGCCGAAGTATCAAAGCTTAAATCCGAACATGGCGTAACACCGGGTCTGGCCGTCATTCTGGTCGGTGAAGACCCGGCAAGCCAGGTCTATGTGCGCAACAAGGGCAAGCAGACCCTTGAATGCGGCATGAATTCCTATGAGCACAAGCTGCCGGCGGAAACCAGCGAGGCTGATTTGCTGGCGCTGATCGCCAAGCTCAATGCCGATGAAAACGTGCATGGCATTCTCTGTCAGCTTCCCGTGCCCAAGCATATCAACGAACAGGCCATTCTGGCCGCCATCGACCCGACCAAAGATGTCGACGGCTTCCATGTTGTCAATGCCGGCGCCCTGGCGACAGGCGGCGAAGGCTTTGCCCCCTGCACACCTTATGGCTGCCTGATGTTGCTTAAAGACACCCTTGGGGATCTGTCGGGGAAACGCGCCGTCGTTGTGGGCCGTTCGAACATCGTTGGCAAGCCGATGGCGCAGCTGCTACTGAAGGAAAGCTGCACGGTCACCATCGCGCATTCGCGTACCCGCGACCTGCCTGATGAAGTCCGTCGTGCCGATATCGTCGTTGCCGCCGTTGGCCGCCCGAACATGATTAAGGGTGACTGGATCGCTCCGGGTGCCACCGTGATTGATGTTGGCATCAACCGCATCGACGGGGAAAACGGCAAAACCAAACTGGTCGGTGATGTCGAGTTTGAAACCGCATCCAAGGTCGCTGGCGCCATTACCCCGGTCCCGGGCGGTGTCGGCCCGATGACCATTGCGTGCCTGCTCAACAACACCCTGATCTCGGCCTGCCGCGCCAATGGCGTTGCGGTGCCGAACCTTGGTTTTGACAGCTAAGCCGCACGACCATATCGAAATGCGAAGGGCAGCCATCGGCTGCCCTTTTTGTTTTGCCAAGCCTATTTGGCGGTCTTGCCTGCCTTGAGCCGTTTCCGCGCAGTGGGGCGTTCGACAATAACCAACGCAACACCTGCGATGATGATGGCGCCCCCTATTACCGACATCCGGGTTAGGCTTTCATCGAGCCATAGAACCCCGCCAAAGATTGTCGTGACAGGCACCAGCAGCAAAAACGGACTGACAAACGCCACCGGATATTTCCCGATCAGGTGATACCAGATACCGACACCGCCGACTGTCATGGCCATGCCAAGATAGATCACCGTCATCCAGACCGCTGGCGTGGCATTCAGAATCAAGCCTATCTGATCGTCTTCGAGAAGTGCGGAAGTCAAGAGCAGCTGAGGAAAAGCAAAAGCCGAAATCCATGCCAGATTCCGCAAGCCGCCGGTTTGCCCAAGTTTGCGGATTTTAATCTGTCCGACAGCCCATGTCAGGATGCTGCCCAGCACCCATGCAACAGCGGTAATGTTGCTCCGAATGTGAGGGTCGCCAGCGATCAAAACGATGCCAGCAAAAGCGATCATGGTGCCGATGGTTTTTTTGTAGCCCGGCATTTCACCAAGCATGAGGGCACCGAGCATAATCAAAACCGGTGCTTCAAGTTGGACCAGAAGAATGGTCGCTGACGCATCAAGGTCCTTGAGGCCGACATAAATCATGGCATAGGGAACCGTAATGGCCAGGGCGGAGATGAGCATGATGTTGCGCATCTGGCCGAATGGCGGTTTGACAAACCAGATCAAGACGATGGCTGCGACAGCAAAGCGAAACGCTGCCAAGAGGATGGGCGGGAAGTGGTCGAGTGCGGCCTTGGCCAGAACCCAGCCCATGCCAAAGATGATCGACATCAGGGCTGCCAGAAGCAGATGTTTAGGTTTCACGTTTAAGTTCAATTAAGTTGTGATTGTTCAAGATCGGATGTTGTGATCCAATATTCCAAAAGAAATTTGGTGAAATCCAATCATTTGAAATTTGCAATGAAGTCAGAAAAACTAAATTCTGAAATATCCGGGTGGTTGCCATCTCTTAAATCCATCCGCGCGTTAGAAACCGTGGCAAGACACGGAAGCTTCCAGCAGGCCGCAGAGGAACTGGGGGTTAGTCCTGCGGCCGTTCATCAGTTGGTGCGCGGTCTTGAAGATGTGATTGGGCAGGACCTTGTCATTCGCGATGGTCGCAACGTGGCTATTACACGAGCAGCCGAGGCCGGTTTGGCCGAGCTTCACGTCGCCTTTGGAAATCTCAGCGCCGGGGTGCGCAAAATTCGTGAATATGATGGACGGCGACAATTGAGAATTTCGGTCGATCCGTCTTTCGCACAGGCATGGCTTGTGGGGCGTCTTGGCCGTTTTCAGGCGGACAATCCCGAGATCGATATTCTTCTGGATTCAACAACGCGCTTTGCGGATGTGGCGCATGGTCATGCGGATGTCGCGTTGCGATACACAAAAGAAGTTCAAGGTGATCTGAAGGTGGTCAGGTTTTTCGAAGATGAAACCATTGCCGTTTGCAGCCCGTCATTGATCGCCGACAAGAAGCGTCCGCTTGATATTGCATCTATGGCCGAGTTTTCGCTGCTTCATTTTGACTGGACGCAATCGGCGCAAATTCAGCTCAGTTGGCAACGCTGGGTGAGCCTTGTCGGTGGGCCTGCCTTACCGCTTAGCGGTGGTGCGCGGTTTAATGATTATAATGCCGTCGTTCAGGCTGCAATTGCCGGGCAGGGGATCGCGCTGGTGGGGAGGCCACTGGTAAATGAGGCCCTGAGAACCGGCATCCTTACCGAGCCATTTGGCTGCAGTTATCGCAATGGATATGGGTACTTCGCCATCAGAGCCCCAGGGGATGAGGGTCGTGAAGACAACTACGCCGAAAAGTTCGTTTCATGGGTCGTTGAAGAAAGCGAGCGAGACAAACTAAAGCGGCCAAACCCATAGAAGGGTGGGCACCCCAACTGCCACGACAATGATCTCAATCGGCAGGCCTAGGCGCCAGTAGTCTCCGAAGCGGAAGCCGCCGGGGCCGAGGATGAGGGTGTTGTTCTGATGGCCGATGGGGGTCAGGAAGGCGCAGGACGCGCCGATGGCGACCGCCATCAGGAACGGGTCGGAGCTGGCGTCGAGTTGGGCGGCACTGCCGATTGCAATTGGGCACATGACGGCTGCGGTCGCGGCATTATTCATGAAATCAGAAAGCGTCATGGTGACGACAAGGATCAGGCCGACGGCGATCACCGCATTGCCTTGGGCGACCGATTCCAGCAGGAAGCGCGCAATCAGATCGGCACTGCCGGTACTTTCCATGGCATTGGCGACCGGGATGAGGGCCGCGAGCAGCACCACCACGGGCCAATCGACCGCGTCATAAAGTGTGCGTGGTGACACCACACCGGTCAGCAAGGTTGCGAGCACACCGAGTGCGAAGGCAATGGCGGCGGGCAGGATGCCAAAGGCGGCAAGGGCGATGGCAATCGCCATGATGCCGGTCGCCTTCAGCGCCTGGGTCTTGTCGCCAAGGTTGAGCGACCGTTCGGCCAGCGGTACACAGCCCAGGCGGTTGCCAAATTCATGAATGGCGGCCGGTGTGCCCTGCATCAGAAGCACGTCACCGGCGCGCATTTTCATGGTGCGCAGGCGGCTCATGGAGCGGTGGCCCTGACGGGAGATCGCAAGCAGGTTAACGCCATAGCGGCTGCGAATGCGGATATCGGCAGCCGACCGGCCAATGAAGGCGGCGTTTGGCAGTACCGCGACTTCGATCAGGGAAATGTCATCGGACTGGACGGGCTTTTTATGCGGCTCGGCTTTTTTGTCGGCCTCATTGTCGTCGTGTTCGTCGCCCTTATCCGCACTGTCTTTCGCATCGTCTTTTTGCGCAGCAATTTCCTTCTCAGCAGGTTTTGTTGCCTGTTGTGCCTTGGTCTTTGCCGGCTCTTCTGCGTTGTCTGATTGCTCGGCCTCTTTCTCGGCTTCTTTTTCCTCAAGCGCCTTTTGTTTTTCCGCCTCCTTGGCGGCTTCCTTGGCGCGGGCGTCGCGCCATTCGGCCTCCAAGGTAAGCTCGAGGCTACCAAGCGCGCTTGCCAATCCTTCCGGTTCGGCTTCGATCAGAAGGATGTCGTCCTGTTTGAGTTCGCGGTATTGGCTTGGGGCCGGGATGCGGGTTTCGTTGCGGATCAGGCCGATGATCTGGGCGTCGGACTTTTCCAGCTCTTCGTTGATATCGCGCAGCAACATGCCGGTGGCCTTGCTGCCCTCGGTAATGCGGGCCTCGGTCAGATAGGATCCGGTTTCAAATCCCTCGGCCCCTGCACGTTCGCGGTTGGGCACCAGAAACCGGCCAAACAGAATGACAAAGGCGAGCCCCGCCAGCGCAATGGCGATACCGACCGGGCTGTAATCAAACATAGAAAAGCCCGATCCGGTCGCCTCGGCCCGGAAGCCCGAAACGATCAGGTTGGGTGGCGTGCCGATCAAGGTCGTCATGCCGCCAAGGATCGAGCCAAAGGCCAGCGGCATCAGGATTTTTCCCGGCGGCAGATCCTGTTTGTTGGCGACCTGAAGGGCGATCGGCATCAAAAGCGCCAATGCGCCGACATTGTTCATGAAGGCCGAGAGGATGGCGGCCAGAAGACTAAGGGCGGCCATGGTAACAAACGGGCCAGCCGATTGCGGCAAGACCGTGCGTGACAAGGTATCGACCGCACCGGATCGTTGCAGGGCAGAGGACAGGATCAGGATGCAGGCCACCGTGATTACAGCCGGATGGCCAAAGCCCACAAAGGCCGCATCGGTTGGCACCAGCCCCAAAACCACACAAACCAGAAGGGACGCCATGGCGACCATGTCATGGCGCCAGCGGCCCCACAAAAACAGCACAACCGTGCCAAGCAGTACGGCCAGAATCATGATCTGCGGGGTGGTCATTCGGGCTGTCCTGTTTGTTGGGGCGTCATTTGTAAAATGCTGTCTCGAGCCTATGAGCGTCGTTGTGTGCGGTCAAGTTCGCGAGCAGGGGGAACCGCAAAATCATCCTGCCAGAATTGTCAGGAGCCTGTGTTAGCATGCATCTGTTTTTATTCGACATTCCAAGTGTACCCCAATGCCAATTGACAG
>TARA_B100000674_G_scaffold141255_1_pt1 | contig 27105 bp, 22 predicted proteins | sample TARA_B100000674 | Tara Oceans TARA_B100000674 (sample SAMEA2622759) | marine metagenome | biome: marine biome (ENVO:00000447); feature: surface water layer (ENVO:00002042); material: "saline water (ENVO:00002010), including plankton (ENVO:xxxxxxxx)" | depth 5 m | reverse complement strand
TCATGCTCCTGTCCTGTAAATGGATCAACAACAAATAATCTCCAGACATATACATCAACCTGTGCAATTTTACCCCCTGAAGGAGATAACTCGGTTACTCTCCCATCCCAACCTTCATAAGGTACTTTACTCCTCCAGATTAATGTACCCCATCTATTATAAATTCTGAAATCATAATGGACTTGAAAGAAGCTTATGTTTCTGAGGGATCGAACCTATTTTTTTTTCTTGCGGTTCTTCCTGGATTTTTTACCCTCATTTTCCAGCTCAAATTCTATCTGCCCCAACAAATCATCAAGACTTTTTTCGTTGCTTAAATCCAATACCGTTTGATATTCTTTTTTAGAAATTTCAACCTCAGGAATTTTCTTGCCTAAAAATTGTTCAATTGCCAACAATAATTCCATTTCACCTTTTGACACAAAAGAAAGAGCATCACCCTTTTGATTTCCTCGCCCTGTTCTGCCAATTCTATGCACATAATTTTCGGCTACGTCAGGTAAATCATAATTCACTACCAGTTCAACTCCGGGAACATCTACTCCTCTGGCCGAAACATCTGTAGCTATTAACAAATTTATTTCTCCTTCTTTGAACTTTTTCAAGGCCTGGTTTCGTTCCTTTTGCTCTTTTCCTCCATGAATAATTAATGAAACAATTCCCACTCGTTCCATAGCTGCCGAAACTCGTTCAGCTCGAACCTGAGTGCGGACAAAAACCATAATTTTCTTATCCTCATTTTTATGTATAAGATTTTCCAGGAAAAATCTTTTGTCATCCATATCAATCGAAGACACGAAATGATTTACATTTTTCGAAACGGGATCTTTGGGAGAAATTTGTATTCGTATCGCATTATTAACAAGAGAATACGCCAGTTTCTTAATTTTTGAATTTATAGTTGCAGAAAAAAACAACGTTTGACGTTTTTTAGGCAACCTTTTCAAAACATCCCGAATGTCCTTATAAAAACCCAGGTCCAACATCCTGTCTGCTTCATCAAGGACTAATGTATTTACACGATGTAAGCTTAAATATCCTTGAGAAATTAAATCAAACATCCGTCCCGGAGTCGTAATTAAAATATCAACTCCCTTATTCAGCTTATCAATTTGCGGATCCTGGTCGACGCCACCTGTTATGGCATATGTTTTTACCGTGGTATATTTTCCTACTTTATTAAAAACTCCTTGAATTTGCTGTGCCAGTTCTCGGGTAGGAACCATAATTAAGCAACGAACACCATCTTTACGGCCTTTTATGCTCGAAGTTTGAACTTTATGGACCAATGGAATTGCAAATGCTGCAGTTTTTCCGGTCCCTGTTTGAGCAATACCTAAAACATCCTCACCTTTTAATATTGATGGAATGGATTTAAATTGAATGTCTGTTGGCTTTTTAAACCCTAACCCGATAATCCCTCTTTTTACCTCATCAGATATAGGATAATTGCTAAACTTCATACGGTAAAGATAGGATATTTAAAAACTAGATAGTCCAAACACTTGTATTCTACTAATTTTTAACTATTGCGTGAAAAGCTTTAATAATTCGTTGAAATGTGCCTCTTTTTCAGGCTTGTTTACTTTTTGATACGAATAACAAATGTTTGTTATCATCCTTTTAACAATTGCAATATTACTGCAAGGTTTGAAATAGCTATCTTTTGGCTCCACTTCTATTTGCTCCAAAAAAGCCAAAACATCCTGTTTTCCAAAAACTGCTCCACGACTAAATGTATTAACGTAAAACAATATCCCGGGTGTTGCCATTTCCTCAGGTGCAAAATTAGCTAAAAACTCATCCTCATAAGCGAGAATAAAATGATGCGGCAAATTAACGCCATATACAGGAATATCTAATCCTTGAGCGATTATTGCATAAAGAATCCCTATAGACAAAGGGCTTCCCTTTTTCGAGTCGAGAACGCGATTTATGAATGAATTTTTTGGATTGTGATAATCCTCTCTATCTCCTTTAAATTCATGCAAATTAAAAATAATATGATTCAGAACTTTTATTTTTTCAAATGCAGTTAAATCATCATTTAACTCTATCCAGACGTCTTGCTTTATTTGATTTATTTTTGATCGAATTTTTTCCTCGTCAATATTGTGATACTGATATTTGGCAACTAAAATTGCTCCGTTTAATAAGTTTTGTCCCCCGTTTTCTTTCCAACTTTTCAATTGCTGAAACACGTCTTGAGATTTAATGGAATGTATTAAATTTTCAATTCTTTGCTGCACAATAATCTCCTCGGAAATTTCCCAGTTATTTTCTAAATGGGGAACTGCATCAAGACCCAACTCTAAAAATCTTTCTCGAACATGAATGTATACTCCTTCATCAGGATCATCTAAAAGTTTGATTAGAGCATCTAATTGGTTTTGTTTCATAATTGACTTCTAACAAAGAAAGAATATTTATTAAAAAACATACTTTACGTTTCTATGTTATTATACACAGATTTTTGTGAAGAAGGTTACTTTACAATCAATTTAAATGATTTAAGCCGCTATTCCAGCTACCATATCATCTATGTAGGTTTCTTCAAAATCCATTTCAAAAACAGGATTGGATTTGGCTTCACAAAATACGACGTCTGAAATCTTATAGTTTCTTAAATGCTTATTAAATAACAAAGGCAATGAACTCTCGCCAGGTGGAGTAATTGACTTACATTCAATTAATTTTTTAACCAATTCAACCTGTAAAAAAGAATCCTCTATTTCAACGGAATTATTCGTTATTTTCAATTTTTTTCCATTTATTTTGCAGTATACAACAGTATTCATAATACACATATTTAAGGTTATAATACAATAATACCATATCAAACCGTAATAAGTTTACGGTTTGTTGTTTTATTAAAAAAAACTATTAATTCTGTTAAATGGATAAAGCGACAAGAAACAAGTTCATTGCTTTTGTGCAAGAATATGTGCAGGAAGAACGAATAGAAAAGTTTCATAAAGTTTTACAGGAAAGAACTAAATACATCACAATTGTTTTAGAGAATATTATTCAATCTCAAAACGCCAGTGCAGTAATCCGATCCTGCGATTGCTTTGGGATTCAGGACACGCACATCATCGAAAACGAATACAACTATACAATTAATCCTCTTGTTTTAAAAGGGGCTAACCAATGGGTGAATATCCACAGATACAATAAGAAAGAAAACAACACACTGGATTGCCTGAAAACCCTGAAAACAAAAGGATATAGAATTGTAGCCACCTCACCGCATATTAACAATGTTGATCTGGATGAATTGGATATAAGTAAAGGAAAAATGGCACTCGTTATGGGAAATGAACGAGAAGGAATATCCGACATTGTTAAGGAACATGCTGATGAATTTGTGAACATTCCAATGGTTGGATTTTCAGAAAGTTTTAATATAAGTGTATCAACCGCAATTTGCCTCAATCAGATTACAACCCAATTAAGAAAATCGAGTATAAATTACCATTTGACAGAAGATGAAAAAGAAGAGTTGTTAGCTGACTGGTGCTTAAAATCCACACACATACCACATAAAACTGAATATGAATTTTACAGAAGACACCCGGAACTCGCTTCCAGAAAATTCAATGCTCATGAATAAAAAATAATAATTTCTTGTACGTCAGTTAATAACTCCAAGCTGTTCTTTTGAAAGATAACCAACCCACCTGTTTGTAATTTGAAATTTTGGAGAAAGAACAACTGTAGTTGGAAATATAAGCTCGTTATTTTGAGCACCTAAAACCCATGACAAAGAATGATTACTTCCTTTCTTCGTGTATATTCTATTCAAAAAATAAATCGGCTCACTGGATTCAGCATTCAGCTTTATACAATAGTAGTCTTCATTTAATTCATTTACAATAGAAGAATCTTTAAACGTTATTTTTTCTTGCATTAAACAATATTTACACCAATCCGTATGAATAAAAATCATAACTGGCTTTGGTTCACTTTGAATTAAACCAGGCAATCTATCAAAAGTAACCCAGTTAATATCCTGAGCTGAATTATTCAGAGATATGCCAAACAATAATAAAATTGCTAACTTTTTCATTTTTTAAATGTGTATCTTATTCCAAAATTCCCTCTAATTCCTTGATTTGGAGCGAACATATATGCTGGATCAAATCCCAGATCATCCGGATCTTTATTATCAATACCAGGCGTTTCTGAATTGTTTCTCTTCTCAAAAGGATCATGAGCCCCCCAGATACTATTTGCAGGAGGAGTAAAATTCAAAATGTTTTTTACAGAACAATACATCTCCCAGCTTTTCTTAATTTTTTTGGTCACTTGAAAGTTTTGAAGACTCCAATATGGTGATTCGGGATTACGAGGATCTTTATCACCTAATAATGGCAATAACATAGGACTATATAAATTGCCGGTGTAATCAAATGTCAGTCCCTTCTTTTTGAGTTTGTATGAGATCCCCCATGTGGCTGTAAATCTCTCGGTTAAAATCTGACGCTCTGTTACCTCCTGCTCTGTAAAAGAAACATCCATAAGGGTAGCCCCCATAAGTAGATTAAGTCCATTAGGAAATGAAAAATCCGTATTCAGGGAAAGCCCTTTAGAAACAGAATATCCATCCAGGTTATCATATATTATTGCATTTGGATCAGTGCTGTAATCAGGTAAAATCTGATTGCTGAAATGGGTATAAAACCCGGTAAAATCAAAACTCAGAAAAACATCGTTTTTTAACAAAAACTTCCTGACATAATTAACATTCCCATTCCACGATTTCTCGGGCTTTAATTCTTCCTGAATAATTAATTCCCGTGTCCCCGTAAAAGCCTGATGCTCTTCTGTAAATATATTAACTACTCTAAAACCATTACCCGCAGTAAATCTTAAAATTGTTTTCCTGCTTTTGGACATCCATTTGTAATTGGCTCTTGGTGAAAATACGTTCCCGTGATTTGTATTGTAATCATACCTTCCCCCTAATAGTAACGTAGATTGTTTTGAAAACTGAATTTGATCCTGCATAAAAACACCCGGTAAATGAATTTGACTCGGCTGAACAGTAGCTATGGAGTTGTCATCGTAATAGGTGTATCGATAAGCCATTCCTGCAGTAAAATCATGTTTTTTTATAGTTTTAAAATAGGTTAATTGACCAAACAAAACGTCCTGATTCCCAATATATTCTGTTGTTCCATAGACTGAATTTTGATCATGACTGTTTGCAGAAAAAGAAAAATTCACCTTTTCTTTAAGTGGTAATTGATACACACCAAACAATTCCCATCTATTCGTATAGATTGATTCTCCATAAATGGAATCCCCACCTCTGAATTCAGGTGTCCAGTTAAGCTCCCCACCCCATCTGTCTTCATATAAATAGCGTCCGGCAATTGTAAATAAACGATTATCCTTTCTATCAAAACTCCATTTATTAAACACCGAAATTCTATCCTGAAGAGCTAAATCCGTAATTCCATCATCATTATTATCTACTTTATTTTGATAATTAAAATGATTTATACCTACTAAACTATATGCTTTTTTTACTTTGAACTTAACTCCAATATCAGAATTTATTTCACCCCATGTTGATCCAAAAACATCAGCACTAAATTGTGGAGCGCTTTGTGGCGATTTTGTTATGATATTGATTATTCCACCAACAGCTTCAGAACCATACAAGGTAGATGAAGGACCTTTAACAACCTCAACTCGATTAATTAAAGATTGAGGAATCCCCATTAAACCATATACGGTTGATAAACCACTTACAATAGGCATCCCATCAATAAGCACCATGGTGTAGGGGCCTTCAAGTCCATTGATATGAATATCTCCCGTGTTGCAAATATTACAATTCAATTGAGGACGAACACCATTTATATTAGCCATGGATTCAAAAATCGACGTGGTTGGATTTTTCTTAAAAAACTCTGAACTATATACCTCAACAGGAACCGGACTATTTGATTTGCTTATTGATTTCAAGGTTCCAGAAACAACAACTTCATCAATTTGATTATCAGATTCCTCCAGAACAGGATTTACTTCAACAGAAATTGAATTCACTGTCAATGGTGCACTATAATTTGTATAACCCAAAAGTTGAGCTCTTAAAACATATTGTCCATATGGAACAGACTTTATAACAAATTCTCCATTTTGATCTGTAAAAACCCCATGACTTGTTCCCTCTATGAAAACATTAACAAAAGCTAAAGGACCTTTTTGACTCTTGACAACTCCATAAACATTTCCGGATTTAGCATATCCCAAAAAAGAAATACAAATAAGCAAAAAAAAGATTAGCTTTTGCACACCCAACAGTTTAGACTATAAATATAACAATTTTTAGACGCGCCTAAAAATTATTTTAGACTTCATTTAAGAACGCCGTGATTCTGCAATAACATAACATTAATTGAGTGAATGAGCTTAATTTCTAAATTAGATCAAAATCATATTGGGCTTTTCCAATAAATATCATTTCTTTGCGAAAACTTTTTCAAATGAAAATCCACAACTTTAGTGCAGGTCCATGTATTTTGCCAAAATCTGTGTTTAAGAAAGCAGCTGAATCTTTAGTGAATTACAACAATACCGGACTTTCAATCGCTGAAATGAGTCATCGAAGTAAAGATTTCATTTCCGTAATGGAAAAAGCAACAAGTTTAGTAAAGGAATTAATGAATGTTCCTGAAGGGTATGACGTTCTTTTTTTACAGGGAGGGGCTTCAATGCAATTTTATATGAGTGGATTAAACTTACTACCTGAAAATGGTGCAGCAGCATACATAAATACGGGCACCTGGAGTTCTAAAGCAATAAAAGAAGCCAAACTTTTAGGTAACATTTATGAAGTGGCCTCCAGTAAAGAAGAAAACTTCAATTATATTCCCAAAAATTATGATATTCCAAACAATGCAAGTTTTTTGCATTACACTTCCAATAACACAATTTTCGGAACGCAATTTAAAGATTTACCCGATACTGACCTGAGGTTGGTATGTGATATGAGCAGCGATATAATGACCCGGGAAATTGATGTCAAAAAATATGATTTAATATATGCCGGAGCTCAGAAAAACCTCGGACCTGCAGGAGTTACATTAGTTATCGTTAACAAAAATGCGCTTGGAAAAACAGGAAGATCCATTCCAAGCATGCTTGATTATCAAATCCATATAGCCAAAGAATCTATGTTTAACACCCCCCCATGCTTCAGTATATATACTACCATGCTGACTATGGAATGGCTAAAAGAACTTGGGGGGATTCAAGAAATAAAAAAACGAAATTTAGCCAAATCAAATTTATTGTATCAGGAAATTGATAGAAATTCACTATTTGAAGGCACGGCAAAAACTGAAGACAGATCTGTCATGAACCCTACTTTTGTATTACGCAATAAAACTTTAAATGAGGAATTCCTTAATAAATCAATTGAAGCCGGGATAAATGGATTAAAAGGACACAGATCAGTTGGTGGTTTTAGGGCATCAATGTACAATGCCATGGAAATTGAAAGTGTTCAAGCCTTGGTTCAAGTAATGCAAGAATTTGAAAACGCCAGAGGTTAGCTAAGATTCCTGTTTTAGCTTTTCCTCCAAAGGCAAATTTGCTTATCGTCCCCAACAGAAACAATAGACTGAGTAGAAGATATTGAAACCAGGTTATTCACAGAATTTATATGGCCTTGAAATTCAGGAAAAGACAATCTTTGTTTGACCTTCATTGAAGTAGCATCCCAAATTTTTAAAATTTTATCTCTACTGCAGGTTACAAATTCTTTTGAGTTTAACCATTCTATCCTGTAAATTGGCCAATTATGAGCAGGTATAGATTTAAGAACTTGTTTACTTTCAATCTCAATTTCTGTTAAATGTGCATTCTTGTCTCCAATCAATAGGGAGTTGTTGGATGAAAAGCTACTTAAACAAAAAATAGGATGATTAATGGTTGTAAACAAGGAATATTCTTCAATGGCAAACAAGTTAATTGTAAAGATTTGACCTTGTGAATTGGCAATAAAAACATCATTACCCACGGATTGAATGGCTCTTATCTTACCTTTGCCCAATTGATGGCTTGCTAAAAGTTGAAAACTTTTTGTATCCCAAATTGATAGAGTACCATCTCCTGCCCCTACAAAAAGCATATTGCGATCACTTAAATAACACGAACTAAACACACCCAATTTATGCCTTTTAAAAAAGCTGATTTCTTTTCGAGTATCAATGTCAATTATATGGAAATCACCATTGAACAAACCTATAAAAAGGTGTTTTTCATTATTTAATAATTGAAAATTTAATACTGCAGAATCTGTCTTAATCGATAATGGAGTATTCTCACCCCTATCTAAATCCCAGGTGGCAACAACCTTATCAGAACCTCCGGTAAAAAGTAAATCATGCTGTTTTGAATATGCAACGGCATAAAGAGGTCCGGTATGCTTTTTATATTTTTGCAAGAGCTTATACACACTACAAAATTATGGATTTGTTTCACAGTTTTAGTTTAAATTCACTTTTTTATTCTAATCATCTTTATATTTCATAAAGCGATTAAACTCCCTATCCATTAGCTTGTCAAATTTTTTTGGAGGATCCAATTCGATATTTATTTCCTCTTCAGTTACTGGATGATTAAACTTTAATTTTATTGCAGATAAGAAAAGTCCTTTATGTAAAAGCGTATTGCCTTTTTCACCGTATGTTACATCACCAATAACGGGATGGTTAATTAAAGCTGCGTGCTTTCTTAACTGATGAGTTCTGCCTGTAAGTGGTTTCATGAAAACCTTCGTTATGTATTTATTGTTTAAACTTTCTTTGCATTCAATAATTGATAATTCAGAAGTCGAATCTTTTCCATCGAGTGGAATTTCGATACGGATATTTTCCGCTAATCTACCACACAGCAAGGCACAGTAGGTTTTTTGAATCTTTCGATTTTCGAACATCCAACCTAGTTTTACTCTTGCGTGTATTGATTTAGCAATAATAACCAAACCACTTGTAGGAGAGTCCAGACGATGAACGGGTTTAGGCCATTTTAAAGGATTATTCCTTGATTTATATAACTTTCCTTGAACGGCATTTTCGAGAGTTCGATAAAAATTTCCGGAAGTAGGTAATCCTGCAGGTTTAAAAACAACCGCTAAATCATCATCTTCAAAAACAATCCTGATAGGAATATCATAAGCTGGTGGAACCCTTTCCTCCAATTCCCAAAATTCAATCTCATCTCCTTCTTTGATATGATAAGCTGTTGAAACATTTTTACCATTCACTTTTATTACCCCTTTTAAAACTGACTTCTTAACACTTTTATTTGAAGGCAACTCCTCAAATAAGCCTCTGCAATATGCTTCTACCCGAGTAGAAGAATGTAACGTTTTTACAATATGCGATTTTAGTTTATACATATTCAAAGAACTATAGCGTTAAGTAGTATATCGAATACTTTAAATATCAAATGAAGTTAATAAAAAACATAAGGCCTTTTTATGCAAAATGGTGGTTTTTTTTAGGTTTAATAATGTTGGGTTGGTTAACTCCTATAACTAAAAACTGGTATTTATTTCTTTTTGGAGAATCTACAATAGCTCTTCCAATAAATATCTATGGAAAATCAACTACCCGATTTTACGCGTTTATATATACTTTAAACGGATATAGATATGTTAGCTCTCATGCTTTTAACCTAAGAGGAGAAATCCCTGAAAAAAGTATTAAAATCTATTATCATAAAAAATATCCTGAAAATAATATCACATTCAACTTAGATAGAATGTATAGCGGTCAGAACTTATTTTTTCCACTAGGCCTTCAAATTGCATTAGGTGTTTTCTTTTTTCTTGTAAGATTTAATGAAATCGAGAATTAAATCATTGAATACTACAAATGCGGTATAAAAAAAAGCATTTCACTATGCTTTTTAAAAGTATTTTTGTGCCCGAATGTTTGGAGTCTCTTCTAAAATAAATTTTATATTTCTCCTGTTCTTCAGTTTAGTACTCTCAGAGACTATAACTGCTTCGGGTTTAAAAGGAGTTATATTAAATACTGACTACAGTCCAATACACAATGCAAAAATATTAATTGAAGAAACAGAAAGTACTATTATATCAAACCATAATGGAAAGTTCAAGTTTCCCAACCTTCCTGCCGGAATTTATACAGTTCTTGTTTCACATAAAAATTATCGAGAGTCCTTACAAAAAGTGACGGTTACTAAAGAAAAAATCACTTCTATTACTGTTATTTTATTTGCAAAAGCAGCTGAACTTGATAATGTTGAAATAAATGTAAGTGCGCCTTTAAGCCGAGGTAAAGAAATCTCAGAGGATCAAATTTCTATTGGAAAAAATAAAATTGTTATCAAACAAGATGCTGAAAAAGGAACATCTTCTTCATTAAACAGAACAATTGATGCTCCGGTAAATATTATTGAATATGATGGTGCAGGACTTCAACTCGGTATTGGTGGAAGAGGATTAAATCCAAAAAGAACAGCACATTACAACACCCGCCAAAACGGCTATGAAATCAGTGCAGATGCACTTGGATACCCAGAGACTTATTACACCCCTTCAAGTGAATCAATTCGGGAAATAAGTATTTTAAGAGGCGCAGCCTCATTGCAATTTGGACCTCAATTTGGAGGAATGATCAATTTCATTTTAAAAGATGGTCCATCAAATCCAAAAAAGAAATTTGAACTGATTTCCAATAATAAATACGGAAGCTATAAACAATTCCATACATTTAATAGTATTGCTACAAAAAGTAAAAACATAAAAACATATTCTTTTTACCATTATAAAATCGGGGATGGGTGGAGAGACAATTCAAGTTACAATTCGCATACAGGATACTCAAGTATCTCCTGTCAAATCAATAAAAAATTAAATTTAAAATTTCAATTAACTAAATATTATTATAATGTTCAACAGGCAGGTGGATTAACAGACAAGCAATTCTATAATAATCCACAACAAAGTTTTAGAGAAAGAAACTGGTTCAGCATAGACTGGAATATTGCTGCTTTAATTGCGCATTATAAATTCAACTCCAATTCGTGGATTAATTCTAAAACATTTTATGTAAATGCCTCCAGAAATTCTGTTGGTTACATGGAAAATCCTCAACGGACTGACCCGTTAGGAGACAGAGCAATAATAGCCGGTAATTTTGAAAATTTAGGTAACGAGACACGGTGGATCAAGCGTTATACAATTAAAAATAAAAATGCTGCATTAATAAGCGGCCTGAGACTTTATAAAGGTTGGGCTCAAACCTCTCAGGCATTAGGCACAAAAAACTACGACGCTGATTTTTCGATACCTGAAGTTCCGGAACATTCCCAATATCAATTTCCCAGTGCGAATGCATCACTATTTTTTGAAAACACACTTTTCCTGACAAAAAAGTTTTTTTTAACGCCCGGTTATCGTTATGAATATATAAGTACTGAAACAGACGGATACTACAATAAATATGTAATTAACAATGCTAATGATACTCTTTTAATAACAAATTCACCAACAGATTTCGTTAGCAACAGAGACATACACCTTTTCGGAACAGGACTTACCTACAATGTTGCAAAAAATGGCAAGTGGATTGCTAATATTTCAAAAAATTTCAGATCGGTAAACTTCAGTGATATAAATATTGTGGTTCCCAGTTTGCGGGTTGATCCCAACATTCAAGATGAAAAAGGATATACGGCTGATATAACATATAGTAAGGGATGGAACAAAACAGCATTTTTAAGTGTAACCGGCTATATGCTTCACTATGACAACCGAATTGGCTTAATTTGGCAAACCGATGATCTAACATTTGACACCTATCAATACAGAACAAATATCTCTGCCTCCAGAACTATTGGAGCAGAGCTTACCAACTGGATTAACCTGGGAGAGCTAACCGGACTAAACGACACCATTCACAAACTAAATCTGATGACAAATATTACCAGCAACTATGCGAAGTATATTGATACGGCTGCGATCGTTTATGGTAATCGAGTTGAAATGGTACCTTGGTTAACTCTTAAATCTTCCTTAACCCACGAATACAAAAAATGGCTTTTTTCTGGCTTAATTAATTTTCAAACAACACAATTTTCTGAAGCAACAAATGCAATAGAAAGTATGAATGGCGTATATGGGTTAATACCTTCTTTTTATGTAATTGATGTCAAAGGTGGCTATAATTTCAAAAATATTACGTTACAATTGTCTGTAAACAATGTAACCAACAAGAGTTACTTTACTCAAAGGGCCAACTCTTATCCCGGACCTGGAATAATTCCATCGGAAGGCCGTGTATACTGGGTTTCTGCAGTATTTAAACTATAATTGTCCTGTGTTTTTCCGCCTAATGCGACTGATTTTGTCCGGTAAAAAAAGTAGACATTTATTGTATCGTGATGTATATTGTGAAAACAAAATTTTAAATCTTATGAAAACATTTCTCATTCTCACATTCTGCTGTATTGGATTTTTTGCAAAAGCTAATCATTCTATAATTCCTGAGCCTTTTTCTTATGAAGAAATGAAAGGAACATTAATTACTGGTGGATTTATTTTGAAAGACAACTCGAAACTAAAGAAGGTTAAGTATGCGAAAACTATATTTACAGAATACCTCAAGTCCATTGAATTATTTACCGAAGGAACAACAAATATTGAGCTTAACTATACAAATTCCGTAAAAAACAAGGAAGGATACACTCTTGAAGTAAATTCAAAAGGAATAAGTATTGGTGCAAGTGGTTTTGGTGGTTTCCATAATGCCCTGCAAACATTAAAACAATTACTTCCGACTAAACTCTCAAGTAAACCCATTGAGATACCTTTTTGTAAAATCATTGATGAACCAAGATTTGAATGGAGAGGATTAATGCTGGATGTAAGCCGACATTTTTTTACTGTAGCAGAAGTTAAAGACTACATCAACAAAATGTCTGAATTTAAATTCAATAAATTTCATTGGCATCTTACAGATGATGAAGGGTGGAGAATTGAAATTAAATCTCTCCCTAAACTAACTGAAATTGGTGCATGGAGGGGAGAAAGAAACGGAAGATTTGGAGATCAACGTCCATCTCCAACTGCCAATGAACCTAAAACATACGGCGGTTTTTATACCCAAGATGAAATTACAGAAGTTGTTGAATTTGCTGAAAAACGCAACATAACTATTATTCCCGAAATTGATGTTCCAGGACACAGTATGGCACTTCTGGCCGCGTACCCTGAGCTGTCAACAAAAAAAGAAATCACACAAGTTTCAGTTGGCCATAAATTTGCAGAATGGTTTGGCGACGGCAGTTTTAAAATACACACAGAAAACATGCTCAATCCTTCAGACGAAAAAGTATATAAAACATTAAACAAAATTTACACTGAAATTGCCAGTTTATTTCCAGGAGAATACATTCATATGGGTGGTGATGAATGCTATAAAGGATATTGGGAAGAAAGTAATGAAGTAAAAAAATTCATGAAAAAGAACAAAATGAAAAACATGCATGACCTTCAAGCTTACTTTATTGATAGAGTCCAAAAAATAATTGAATCAAAGGGTAAAAAAATGATTGGATGGGATGAAATTACTGAAGGGCACCTAAACCAGGACGCAGCTGTAATGAGTTGGCAGGGAATGAAAGGGGGAATCAAGGCAGCAAAACTCGGACATAAAGTAGTAATGTCACCAACCACCTACGCATACCTGGATTATATTCAAGGCGATAAAAGCGTAGAAAATTCAATTTACGCTGGTTTAAGCCTGGAAAAATCCTATAAATTCGAACCCGTTCCCGATAGTGTAAACCCAAAGTATATAATGGGAGGACAAGCAAACTTATGGACTGAAGTTATCCCTACACTTTCGTTTGCCTACTACATGACTTATCCAAGGGCCTTATCAATTTCTGAAACATTATGGAGCCCCATGGAAAAGAAAAACTGGGAAAACTTTGCTAAGAAAACACTATTTCATTTTAATCGATTTAATGAACAAAACATAAATATATCCAAAGCTGTTTTAGATCCTATTATAACAGTATACAAATCTGGTGAAAAATTAATGTGTAAACTTGAAAATAATATTCCTGGAACAATCATTTATTATAGTATTGACAATACATATCCTGTTCAATTCGGGGAAAAATATATAGCCCCTTTTGAAATACCTAATGGTGATTTAAGTTTAAGAACTCAATCATTTTTAAATGGCGAAGGAATAGGTAGAACTCTTCAAATTCACAGAAAAGAACTACTGAAACGTCTTTAATTTTTTGATATTTTATGAAATAAAAAAGCCACCCTCATCAGGGTGGCTTTTTATTCTTTTTGAAGAACGTCAAATTAACTGTTTTCCTTCTTTCTGACTAAATCTGTATAAATAGGAGATGCAATACAAATTGATGAATACGTACCAACGATAACTCCTACCAATAACGCAAAAGCAAATCCTTGTAAAGAACCTGTACCAAAAATAAGAATCGCCAACAATACTACTAAAATCGTCATAGAAGTGTTGAATGTTCGCGAAAGGGTACTATTAAGTGCTTTATTTACAACAACGTTAATGCCTTCTGAATTGGTCCCTGAAGTTCGCTCCCTTACTCTGTCAAATACAACTACTGTATCGTTTATTGAGTAACCTACAACCGTTAAAACAGCTGCAACAAAGGCAGTATTAATCTCTAAAGAAAAAGGAAGAACATCCTGTAATAATGAGAAAATACCCAAAACAATAATTACATCATGAAAAATAGCCACTAAAGCACCTAATCCAAATTGCCACTGACGAAATCGGAAGGCAACATACAGGAAAATAGCAATTAAGGCATATACAACAGATGTGTAAGAAGCATCCATAATATCATCAGCAATAGTACTTTGAACATGAGCACTTTCCAGAACTCCTTTATTTTTGCCGTCATATTGACTTACAAATTTTTCAGATGTCATGTCTGCAGGCAAATACTTCTTAACTCCTGCATAAAGAAAACTCTCTACCTTGTTAGACGCTTCTTTTGACTCATCACTGGCCAAAAACTTTGTAGTAATTATAAGATTACCCGTTCCTCCTGTTTTTACTTCCGGTTCAAGTTCTTTCCCATTTTCCAAAAACACACCTTTAAGCTCTGATTTCAAAGTTTGAACATCAGGCACGTTTTCAAAAGCAACTTTATAAGTTCTACCACCTGAAAAATCTGTACCTAAATCAAATCCCTTGGTGAATATTGATAATAATCCAATAACTATTAACAATCCTGAGGCTACATAAAATTTCTTTCGAGAAGATATAATGTTATAGGTTGTTTTCGTAAACCAATCTTTTGTTTTCTCAGTAGAAAATTTAATATTCTTTTCTTTTCCCAACAATGAATCAAAAATCAAACGCGTAATAAATATTGCGGAAAATAAAGAAGTAAAAATCCCAATGATTAGTGTTTGAGCAAAACTCTCAATAACTGATGTACCGAAGTACCAAAGAATAACTCCCGTAATTAATGTTGTGATGTTGGCATCCAAAATAGCTGTATAAGCATGTTTGTAACCATCAGAGATAGCTAACTTTAAACTTTTACCTATTTTCAATTCTTCACGAATTCTTTCGTAAATCAAAACGTTTGCATCAACCGACATACCAACGGTAAGAACAATTCCGGCAACACCAGGGAGAGTTAATGATATAGTTGGAGCAGCGGCAAGTACACCAATTATAATTAAAATATTCGCGACCAGAGCCACATTGGCAGCCCATCCGGCAGAGCTGTAATAAAATACCATATATATCAACACAAGGCACAATGCAAAAACAAACGACCAAACCGCTGCATTAATAGCCTGTTCTCCCAGAGTCGGACCAACAAAAGTTTCCTGTACGATTTTTGCAGGTGCAGGAAATTTACCCGCATTCAAAACATTTGCCAAATCTGAAGCCCACTCGTATGCATTTTCCATATTTCCGGGTGTAATTTGAGTTCCGCCACCTGATATAGGACCATTATTCGCGCCCGGAGCAGCATAAACCAGACCATCCAATACAATAGCAATTGGTTTTCCTTGCGCTTTGTAAGATTTACCTGTAATCTGCTCCCATTTACCGGCAGCTTTTGTTTTAAAATCGAGTAATACTATATCTCGCCCATTTTCCAGTTGACGAGAAGCACGTTTAATAAATTCCCCCGACATGTAAGCACCTCCATTTGATTCTTTTCTTAAAGCATAAAGTTGTAACGCATTTGATTTCTCACCTAAATCCGTTTCTGAAGACCATGCCAATTTTAATCGCTTATTAAAAACCTTCTTGTCATAACCGATTTTAATAATTTCATTGACTTTAGCAGTATCACTGATTCTAAAAATTCCTACACCTGCTCTATTTCTACTTTTCAACAACTCCTCATCTTGTACTATCAAAGACGTTAATGGTGAATTTCTTTTTGCTACCAAAGCCAGACTGTCTTCAGAATCCAACCCCTCAAAATCGGCTGAATCAAGAGGATTTTTCAGGTTGTAATAATCTCTCGCTTTTTCCTCTAATGCTATGAAGGAGGCCTGTAAATCTGAATAAGAATATGTATCCCAAATCTCCAAGTTCGCGGATCCCTGCAACAATCCTCTTACTCTTTTTATGTCTTTAATTCCGGGTAGATCGACAACAATTCTCCCGGTATTGCCAACTAACTTAATATCCGGTTGAGCAATTCCAAACTGCGCGACACGAGTTCTTAAAACTTCTTTTGCCTGACCTATGGCACCTGAAGCAGATTCTCTTAACATTTCAATTACATCATCATCTGATGAGTTCACATCAATATCGCCCTTACCAGCAAACCATTTTGCCATAGGTACACCATTCATTTTCTCAAAATAAGCTTGTTCGAACAACTCAATATAGCTCCCCGGCTGCTCTTTTTTTAGCTCTTTAGCTCTTGCGGTAACTTCCTTAAATTTTGGCGAACTTTTAATATTACTACCAACTAATGAACCAACCAGTTGATCAACAGCAATTTCCAATGTTACGGATACGCCTCCTCTTAAGTCCAGCCCTAAATTAATTTCTCTTTTCTTACATTCTATATAGGAGTAACCCAACCAGATCTCCTGATCAGAGTTTTCTTTTAACCACTTCCTTGCTTCCTCGGGAGTATTCGTTAATTCATCAGCTTCCTGCTCGAACCCTCTTGCAAAATAGGTGAACGAAAACTCAAAAAGACAAACCACTCCAATAATGGCTAATAAAATCTTGATTGCTTTTTTGTTTTGCATATTAAAATTTGTTCAAATAAGACCAACAAAGATAAATCATACCAATCGATTAGCCATATTTCTAGTGAGGATAATTAACCATATTTTACTACATTTAATGTTATGACGCGCATTACACTGACTATCACGCTATTACACCTTTACACATTCTCGGTTTTTGCCCAGTTTTCTTTTGAGAGGAACTATAAAATTGTAGTAACAAAAAACAATAAAAGTCTAACAAGAGCATGGGAAGGAGGTTTGAATTACCCAATATTTAGTAATGTTGATTTTAATAGTAATGGAAATCAGGATTTAATTTCGTTTGATAAAAGTGGTAACCGCCTTATTGTTTTCAAAAACAACGAACTTCATTTTGAGCCCCTTACACTGAATCTGAATCTTGATAAATGGGTTCTGTTCAGAGATTTTAACTGCGATAATTTACCTGATATTTTTACGGGGACCCCAGGTGGAATAAAAGTTTATAAAAACAATGGAAACTTTTCATTTATTCCGGAAACATATCAGCTGCAATCCGACCTTGGTTCTTTTATTTCAAACCTTTCTGTTTCAAGTGAAGACATACCGGGAATTACGGATATTGATGGTGACGGTGATCTGGATGTACTAACTTTTGACAATACAGGTAAATTCGTTGAATATCACAAAAACACATCCGTTGAAAACACAGGTTTATGCGGATTGGAATTTATCCTGGAATCGAATTGCTGGGGTAATTTTTCTGAAAGTCCAACAACAAATGACATCACTTTAAATCAAAGTTGCTCTGGAAGTGATATGAGTATTCTTGGCGGTGGAGAGCATACGGGAAGTACAATCACAACCATCAATACGTCTGCCAATGACCCCATTGATCTGATTATTGGAGATGTTTCATTCAACAATTTAAACTACTTGACAAATGGAGGTAATCGACTGGCCAGTAATATTGTTGATGTTGATAACAACTTCCCGGGTTATGATAACCCAGTTAATATGTATCTATTCCCTTATGCATCATATGTCGATGTAAACCATGACTCAAAAAAAGATCTTGTAATTTCAAGTAATAATGCTTTAATCGGTAATAACAAAGAGATTCTGTACTATAAAAATATTGGAACTGAAACAGATACTTTTTCTTTTCAAACAAACTCATTTCTGGTAGGAGAAATGCTGGATTTTGGAACAGGAGCATACCCGATATGGGTAGATGAAAATCAAGATGGATTAACCGATATTCTTGTTGGAAGTAACGCCTTAAATCACAATGGAATTGCAAAAGCATCCTTAAGTTTACTTCGTAACTCAGGTACTCAATCCAATCCTTCTTTTGAAATCATCACGGATGACTACTTAAACTTTTCAGAAAATGAAGAAGCCTATTTATATCCAGCCATAGGTGATTTAGACAAGGACGGTGATGATGATTTGCTTATTGGTCTTCAAAATGGGAAAGTTCTTTACCTTAACAATCAGGCGGGAGCTAATATGCCCTATGATTTTTTCATTGCTTCTGCTGAATTTGAAAACATTGATGTGGGCAATTATGCTGCACCTGTTTTGTTTGATGTAAATGGAGATTCTGCAATTGACTTAACCATTGGTGAACAACATGGAAGTTTGTTCTACTATGAAAATCAAAATTATTCTGGGTACGATTACTCTGTTGAAAAAGAAGATTTTGGAGGAGTTTCCACACAAAATTATTCAGAAGGAATTTTCTTTGGATACTCAACTCCGTATTTTTTCAAAGATGATGAAAAAATTAATTTATTGGTTGGTGGAGAATCGGGAAGAACATTAGGGTATATGGATATTAAAGAGGAAATTAACTCAAGCCTGCAGCTTGACTTTTCTGACTTTCACAACACAAAAGATGGAGGAAATAGTAAACCACTACTTGGTGATTTAAATGCAGACGGAAATCCAGAACTGATAATTGGGAATCAATGCGGAGGTCTTGCGTTCTATATGGGAATAGAGCCTGAAAAATCAAGTAAAATTATATCAACAAGGAAAATAGAATATCTGTTATCCGAAAATATGCTTCAAATCAATTCAATACCCATTCAAAAAATAGAATTATGGGATTTAAATGGAAAGCTGATCGCTCAATCTATCGGGAACCGTATTCTACTCCCAAAGAATAATGGAGTATTTTTTATTCGAGCAGAATCATTGTTTGAAATCATATCCATTAAAATAGTAAGATGACTAAAAATTATGATAAAAGGATATAAATCCCCCAAATGTTCCTGTTTCCATGAAAGGATTCCATATTTGAGGATTGTGTAAGGTGTTGTCCACCCATGGCTGAATCCATTTGACCTCGGCTGCCAATCTTGACGCTCCTGGCCCAATACTAAGCCCCAGGTGTGGGGAAAATAAAAAATCACTGTTAAATGGTGTTTTCAAATCAAAATCAGAAACAACATTATAATGGGACTGAAAACCGGTAAACAAAAACATGTTCCATTTAGGATCTCCCGGACAATCGCAAAAATAATGAGGATCACTCATAAAGTGCCAGTAAAGATTTGCGTCAAATTGAGGAAAAAACGTAAAACCTCCATCTATGCCATCGGTCATTGCATTGGCAACAAAATTAGTGGTAAAACCTATCTTTTTTTTACTCCACCATTTCCACTCTTTTAATGCTCCAGCCTCTACTGCAAAAAAGCCATCAAAAAGCGAGGAAAGTTGAAGTCCTCCAAAATAAGTTAAACTTTTCGTTTTTCCTTTCGCATAAGTAAAACTTAGAAAAGGTGCAGGAGTAATATACCCTCTTTCTTCAATTATCGGACCACCAAAAGAAACACTAATTGATTTTTCTTTTTTTGTTAAGGGAACAACATATCTGGTTGGTGCGCAACTTGCCATGAAAAAAACAAGCGATATGAAGATTAAATTTCTCAAACACACAGTTTTCCGACAACAATTTTATCAATAGGAAATGTAACGTCATTTGGATTTATTTTGTTCAAATCCAACCATCTGAAGCATTGCGGTTCATTTGTTTCAAACAAAAAAGGAGTTTCCGTGGTATTAATTTCACCTTCATCAAGTGAAACTTTATAATATATACTAATCAGTTGCTCATTTTTATTGAAGGAAGAAAATTGATAAAAATCATTGACATAAAAAAGAGTTTTAACAGTAATTTTTACATTTAATTCCTCTTTAAATTCTCGAATTAAACACTCAACAATTCCTTCACCAAATTCTAAGCCTCCGCCTGGAAATTTTGTCATTTTCACCCCGCTGCGTATTTCATCGGTAACTAAAATTTTTCCTTCTTGAATTAAAATACCATATACCCTTATATTGAAACGTGATGGAATCATAACTTTCTTGCTCTTAACATTTCGCGTTTACCAGGAGGACCAGGAACCTTTTCAACCTCAAATCCTGCTGAAATCATATTTCTTTTGGCCTGACCCTGACAGCAATAGGTAACCATTAAACTATTTTTATTCATTAATGAATATATTTTTTCAAACACTGAAGTATCCCAAAGTTCAGGTTGCTTGTTGGGAGCAAAAGCATCAAAAAAAACGATATCAAAGCCATTTGGTAAAACATCTCTAAGTAAATCCAATTTCAGCTTTCGCAATTTGAACGATTCAGAAATAACCGTAAAACCATTCCAGGCAGCATCCGTAATCTTAGTGTACAAATCATTTGCATCAACAATTCCCCCATAGTTCAGTTGTTGAAATTCCCTCTTTGAAACAGGAAATTTTTCAATGGAAGTATATGCTAATTTTTTCTGTTTGAAAGTTGACCATTGAGCTGAAAGCAATGCATTCAATCCCGTTCCAAAACCTACTTCAAAAACATTTACAGAAACTCTATCGGGATGTATAAATTCGTCCAGGCCCATTTTTAAAAAGACGTGCTCTGCTTCTTTTACAGCACCATGAATAGAATGGTATTGCTCATTCAACGCTGGAACAAACAAAGTGTGCGAACCATCATTGGTAGTAATTATTCTTCTGTTTTTTGAAAGGTCCAATTAGAACAGGTTAATATGCCATGATTTATTTACTGTAGTCTCCCAATTGGAAATAAATTCACCTTTATTTTTGACTAAATTATTAAACACGATCATATCGGTATTAAATTCACCTGAACGCGCTTTTTCCTGAAAATCTCCAATTTTTATATTTTGAATGGAATCATCCAACTTGTACGCTAAATTCATTCTATCGAGCATTTCAACACCAAAATGGTCTTCAATTGATTTCATTAAGGCAACAGATTTGTCAATTGAACATCCCGTAGCATGCTGAAAAGCTTCATCAACGTAAATCACAACAAATTGATTGTAGTACACCTCTATTGCACTGTTCAATTTCTTACCATGTGCCTCCCAGCTTAGATTAAATTTCGAAAGTTCTTGATGGAGATCGGATAACTCAGAATCTGTAAAAGCTCTATTCGATTGATACACCCAGACACGAGAGGAATCGGGCAAATTATTCGCTATTTTAACCATAATCCAAAGTTAATAATTTTAGGAAAGTATTGAATTTTTAAACCTATGGAATTATGCCTATAAATCAGAAGCCCTTGCAACCAATTCCGCCAAATCCAAAACTTTTACATCCTTACCTTTATTCTTCAATTTAACTCCATCAGTAATCATTGTATTGCAAAACGGACAACCTGTTGCAATAACATTTGGATCCAATTCCAACGCTTCCTCAGTCCGATCGATATTAATTTCTTTTTCTCCTTTTTCAGCCTCCTTAAACATCTGGGCACCACCAGCTCCACAACAAAAACCTTTTCTTCTGCTTCTTTTCATTTCTACAAGCTCAGTATCCAGTTTTTCAATTAAAGTTCTTGGAGCATCGTATATATCATTTCCACGCCCCAGATAACAAGGGTCATGATAGGTAATTCGTTTACCTTTGAACTCGCCACCTTCTATTGAAATTTTACCTTCATCAATTAAATTTTGTATGAATTCCGTATGATGAATTACTTTGTACTTACCACCTAATTCGGGATATTCATTTTTCAAAGTATTGAAGCAATGCGGACAAGTAGCTACTATTTTTTGAATTCCGTATCCATTCAGCACCTGTATATTCATCATTGCTTGCATCTGGAATAGAAATTCATTCCCAGCTCTTTTAGCAGGGTCGCCAGTACAGGTTTCTTCTTTTCCTAATACAGCATATTTGATATTTGCCTTATTTAAGATTTTAATAAAAGCACGCGTAATTCTTTTTGCCCGATCGTCAAAACTACCTGCGCATCCAACCCAAAATAAAACATCAGGTTTTTCTCCCTGCGATTGATAATCTGCTATTGTATTAACCTTTAAAGCTGCCATCTAATCTTCTTCATTTGCCCAGTTAAGTCTGTCTGCTGAGGGGAACGCCCACGGTGCTCCATTATTTTCTATATTTCCAAACATATTATTTAACTCACTTGCTGCTTTGGATTCCTCCATTACTAAATATCTTCTTAAATCTACAATTACTGCCAAAGGGTCATTATTAACAGGACATGCTTCCACACATGCATTACACGAAGTACATGCCCAAAGCTCTTCCATGGTAATGTAATCGTTTAACAGTGTTTTAATCTTTGTTACATCTTTTCCATGCTTATCAACTCTTTTTCCATATTCTTCAGCTCTATCTCTTACATCCATCATAATTTTCCGTGGTGAAAGCAATTTACCGGTTTGATTTGCAGGACACTGATCTGTGCACCTTCCACATTCGGTACATGTATAAGCATCCATTATGCTCTTCCATGATAAATCTGTAATATCCTTGGCCCCAAAGACACTAGTTCCGTTTGCTGTTTCATTTGTTTCCGGATTTGAAGCATATGGATCTGCATTAGGGTCCATCATTAATTCAACTTCTCGCTTTACACTATCCATATTGGTAAATTTTCCATTTGGCGTTAATTTTGAATAATAAACATTAGGAAATGCCAATATGATATGAAAATGCTTGGAGAAAGGTAAATAATTTAAAAAAGCTAATATTCCAATAATATGAAACCACCAGCAACCTCTCTCAACAAGAAAAACCTGTTGCATATTTAAATCATTTAGGAAAGGAATTAAAAATTCACTTACCGGGAATGATCCCGCTTGAACATATCCCTCGTATTCAATTTTTTGAAGTTGCAAATCAGCAGCATTCATAAATAGAAAAGCGGTCATCAATGCTATTTCTGCATACAGGATAATTAATGCATCTCGTTTAGGCCACTCGGTCATAGCTACCCCTTCAAACCGTTTAATACGCTTTGAGAAACGTCTTGCAAGAAAAATAGCACAAACAATAATAACACCCAATGCTAAAAATTCAAAAAAGGCAATCAAAAAGTCATAAAACGAGCCTAAAAAATCAGCGAAAAGCCTGTGCGTTCCTAAAATGCCATCCAGAACAATCTCCAATACCTCAATGTTGATAATTACAAAACCAACATAAACCACAATATGCAACACAGCAGATATAGGTCTTTTGGTCATTTTACTTTGACCTATTGCAACAAGCATCATTGTTTTTAAACGCTCCCACTTATTGTCTATTCTCTTATAACCGACACCAAAAAAAATATTTCTTCTGATTTTCTTTACTCTTAAGTAAAAAGTTAATGAAGTAGCAACAAGTAAGACAGTAAAAATAATATTCGAAAGATATTGCATGAAAGTAAAGTAATCTATTAAGATTATTTACTGTATTTCTGGAGAATTTGTTTCAATCTTACCGAATCACATGGAGTTCCGCAAGAATCTCTTATCTCGGCCGCTAATACGCCATATATTTCTTCATTGAGTTTTTTCAAGACGAGAGCATTCCCCTTTAGAACTGCATAGTCAGTTGAATCCCATCCATTGGCGGACTTTTGACGCTTACTACCAAAGTTTATTAGGGATACATTAAGGTATCTTCCTGGATTTTGCTTTAAATCCAACAATAAAAAATCCAAATCAGCACTTGCCAAAACTAAATGATCATATAATTTTTTATCGTTAAGCAACATTCCAACAGTACCTTCACCTTTGTTGATTTTATCAAGTATTAATTCTGTCTCCATAAGAACATCGTTAACTCGTGCTATAGTTTGCGTAATGCGAGACTTTGCAATACTGTCGGTAATATTGTCTAAATTTTCTATAATGCTGGTAATTTTGGAGCTGTTATTATTTAATGTTTTTGTCAGAGACTCTATATGATCTACTATTCTTTCAACTTTTGCATTTTTAAGATCTGTCGTAATTGAATCCAATGAGTTTGTTGCGTGCAGTATATTTGACATCGCAAGTGGTATTTGCTCAAAGGATTTCTTTAAATTGCTTTGAGTTTTATCATCCATTACCACAACAAATGTTTTTACAAGTTTATCAGCCGAAGAAATTAATTCATCAACTTTATTTTGCAATGGAGCTAACCTGGCATCAACCTCATCTTTTAGCGATGGAGAAAGTTTACCAAAGAGTGTATCTCCTACTTCTACAAGAGAAGCTCCTTTTTTAATATCTGATAATTCGATAACCATGGTACTCAGTAAACCAACGGAAGATATCTCAGCAATACAGCTATCGTAAAGCTCAATTCCATCTGTTTCCACTTCAAACTTAACTACCCAACAGTAACCATCCGTTGCACTTGAATCAAATTCAATATTATTAACTGACCCAACCTGCATACCTCTGTAGTTAACTCCACTGGAAGATGCAAGCCCATCAAGATTTTGGTATTTTGCATATATCCCTTTATCGGCAGAAAAAACGTCATTTCCTGACAGAAAATTAGCACCCCAATACAACATGAAAATTGCTGAAGTTACAGTTAGTCCTATTTTAAATTCTTTACTCACTATTTTGCAATTTTTACTGTTTTCCCTCCGCTATTAATTCTTTTGCTTTTTTAACGGAAACCCGGTTTCCCTTGTAGAAAGCTACAACAAATGCATCATTAAAACTAGTTTGTCTTACTTTTTTCTGCAATTCTATCGCTTCCTCTTGAGTAACGCAGTTTCCTACAGCATATTTAAAAACATCACCCGATTTATATTCAAAGACATCTTTCACATCTTTAAACCTGCGTGAATTTAAGGGTATTTTTTTACTTGATGAAGTTATTTGAACCCTAAAAAGCACTTCGTTGTTTTTTGGATCGCGTTTTTCAATCTCTTTCTTTACCTCTTCAGCTTTTTGAATTTCAATAACCTTAGCTATAGAATCATTACTTAACTCAACCTTTTTTTGTTGCTCATTAAATTTTTCATTATCCAATTTGACATTTAAAATATTTTGTATCATAGAGTCTAATTGCGAAAACAATCTGGCCTCTTCAGCAATAATTTCACTGGGATTGTACCCTTGCATTTCTCTTTTATATTCTGCGAAAGCTCTAAATATGGCTGCTGCTGTTTCCGCCTGACCAACTTTGTCCTTAAGCAAAGCCTCCTCTGATTTATTTGTTAAAAAACCAAGCTCAATTAAAACACTGGGCATTGTTGTTCTATACATAACCAGGAGTACTCTCTGTCGAACTCCCCTACTGTGCCTGTTATTTCTTGTTTTGAACTGATGCTCCACCTTAGTGGCAAAATTTATACTTGATTGTAAATATTCCTGTTGATATAACCCCATTAAAATATTGGTTAAAGGGCTGTTCGGGTCATAACCATCATAATTTTTTTCATAATCTTTTTCCATGAAAATTACAGAATTTTCCCTTTTTGATAATTCAAGATTTCTATCTGTATATTTTGTACCCATGACATAAGTCTCGGTACCATATGCACTCTTATTTTGGGCTGAATTCGCATGAATACTAATGAACAAATCAGCTTTATTTCTATTTGCAATGTTCGCCCTTTCATGAAGTTTCACAAAAACATCTTTATCTCTGGTATAAATTACATTAACGTCCGGAAAATAAGCATTTATCAATTTCCCAAGCTTTAAAGCAACACTCAGACAAATGTGTTTTTCTTGTGATGAAGAACCTAAACAACCTGGATCATGGCCACCATGACCAGCATCTATTACAATTGTTTTAACATCAAATTTTTTTGACTCAACTGAATCATTTTGACCTAAGGATTTGAAAATACTAAACAAAAACAATATTGAGAGAAGAATATAAACTCTTCTTCGTTTAAATGTTCGGGCATATTTTTTGTATGGTGTGAACAAATTAGACCCTAAATTTTGTGTAATTTTAAACACCATTTTCATTTTATTAAAACAGTTTCCTAAAAGGAATAGTATAATCTTGCCATCAAAATTAAATATAACTTCAAGGTTTCTGGCAATTCTGCTTGGATTATTAATTAACAATGGTTTTTCAAAAACACAGTACTCCAATTTTTCAAAAAACCTTTTTCTGGATTCAAACTCTGTCTTTTTATCACCGGACACTACAAGTAAAGACAGTTCTAATATTGATGAAATTTCTGATGGGTCTCCTGATTTTCCTGTTAAATACACTGCTAAGGATTCTATTAACTTTGACAATACCAATCAAATAGTATACCTTTTCGGAGAGGCAAAAGTTAATTATGATAAAATTTCCCTGGAAGCTGATAGAATAAAAGTTTTTATAAGTAAAAACGAGGTTCATGCATTTTGTAAAAAAGACAGCTTAACAGGTAAAATTTTGCAAAAAGTTATTTTCACAGATGACGGGGATAGTTTTGAAGCCCCTGAAATGAAGTACAACTTCAACACCAAAAAAGGAAGAATCATTCAGGCAACTACCCAGGAAGGTGAAATGTATTTGTTATCAAACGTTGGAAAAAAAATGCCCAACAACGATATTTTTTTAACAAAAGGAAAA
>TARA_B100000674_G_scaffold67335_1_pt1 | contig 27247 bp, 21 predicted proteins | sample TARA_B100000674 | Tara Oceans TARA_B100000674 (sample SAMEA2622759) | marine metagenome | biome: marine biome (ENVO:00000447); feature: surface water layer (ENVO:00002042); material: "saline water (ENVO:00002010), including plankton (ENVO:xxxxxxxx)" | depth 5 m | reverse complement strand
CATTAGGAATTTCAAGATCAAAGCAGAAAAATATAAAAAACTGGTTAAAAAGTAATTAAATGATATATGGGATAATTTCCTCAAGTTTCCAATGCCTGCTCCCTTTAATTAAAAGATAATCATTTTTGTTTATTCTTGAATTTATAATTTTTGCAATATCTGATTTATCGTTTTTAAATATTACTTTTTGGCTAGAAAATTTTTCTTTTATACTCTCTTCTTCATTTAAATCACAAATAAAAACACAACATTCAATATCAACTTCGTTTATTAAATTTAATATTTCCAAATGATATTGCGTACTCATTTTGCCTAATTCTTTCATACTACCAAGGACTAAAAAATGATTCCCAGGGAATTTAAGAAGGAATGCGATACAAGCCTTTACAGATTCAGGGGAAGCGTTATAAGTCTCATCTAGGATAATGGCTTTATCTTTTTTTATTATTCTATTTCTGCCCTCTAAATTTTTGATATTAAAAGAATTATAGCTATTAAATTTAATCCCGAACTCTTGCGAAATAGCATAGGCAAATAAAAAATTAAATACATTATGTATTCCCTTATATGATATTTGAAAGACCTTATTATCAATAATTATTAAATCTCTTAATTCATCATAAATTCCTAAAAGTAAATTTTTTTTATCACAATCATTTCCCTCATTTTCCTTATTTTTGAATATATTAATTTTTAAAATTCTACCCTTCCAAAGATTATTTAAAGTTTTTTCCAATAAAAAATCATCTGAGGGAATAATTACAACACCTTTTGGATTCAAATATTTAACAATTTCACATTTTGCTCTCGCAATATTTATTTTTGAACCTAAGAGACCAATATGAGAAGTGCCTATATTCGTAATAACTGCGATATCTGGCTCTGAGAATTTTGATAAATTTTCAATCTGACCAATTCCTCTCATACCCATTTCAAGAATTAAAAGTTTATCTTCATAAGTACTATCAAGAATGGTCTTAGCTACACCAATTTCATTATTATTATTTTTAGAGGAAATTTTAATTTTTCCCATATTTTTCATTATTTCTCCTGTAATTTCTTTTGTTGTTGTTTTACCTACAGATCCAGTAATTGCAACTACAGGAATATTTAATTTTTTTCTCCAATATAAAGCTAATTTTTGAAATGCCTCTCTTGTATCTGCGACTACCCAGTAAGTAAAATTTTCTGGAGCTATTTTTTCTTTCTCCTTATTAAGAATTGCAGCTTTAACACCTTTTTTAATTACATCTGAAATAAAGTCATGACCATCGAAATTATTTCCTTCAATAGCGATAAAAAGATCCTGAGGCAAAATACTTCGACTATCAATAGATATTTTTTTAAAAATTAAATCTTCTTCACTTTGACTTTTGTAATTTTCAAAACCAATAATATTATTAATTTCAGTTAAAGAAAATGTCATTCAAATAATACTAAATTTTTTTTAAAGAGGGATCTGCCTCTTGGCCAAATGAAAATTTTTCTATCTCAGCCACATCAGGTGAGGGTTCTTTTATCCCACAAACATCTTTATACATGATTTCATATTCCAATGCAGATCTTTTCCAACTAAACTCTTTTTGCATAGCTCTTTTTTGTAGTTTTTTCCAACTTTCTTTATGTCTAAAAGCTTCCCAAGATCTGACAAGAGCTGTATAGAAATCTATAGGTTCGAATCTATCAAAACAAAATCCTGTGCCTAATTCATTCTCTGGATCGTGCTGTAATACTGTATCAACTAATCCTCCAACCCTTCTTACTATTGGAATAGATCCATAACGCATAGCAAGTAATTGGCTTATACCGCAGGGCTCAAATCTACTAGGCATTAAAAAAGCATCTGAGCCTCCATAAATAAGTCTTGAAAGAGCATCATCATATGTGAGGTAAACTGCGAAACGTCCCGGATAATCAAGAGCGAGCTGCCATAATCCAGATTCTAATTGACGATCACCGGTACCTAATACAGCAATTTGAGAATCTGTATAGGCGAGTAATCTTCTCGCAACCTGTAAGAGTAGATCAACACCTTTCTGATCTACTAAACGACCAACCATACCTAACAAATATTTTTCTTCATTCATTTCTAAACCAATTTCTTTTTGAAGAAAAATTTTATTTTTCTTTCTCGCTTCTAAATTATTTATATCGAATGTTGCTGGCAATGCCTTATCTTTGGAAGGATTCCATTCATCAAGATCAATACCATTTAAAATTCCCCTTAATTTGCCAGATATATAATTTAAAAGGCCTTCAAGTTTTTCTCCATATTCATTTGTTTTAATTTCATCGGCATACGTAGGAGAAACGGCATTTACCCTATCAGAGTAGAGCATTGCGGCTGCCATTGTATGATCTCCATGCATATACCAGGGACACCAAGTAATCTTTTCAAGTTTCCATCTCCATGGTCCTTGATATCTTAAATTATGTATAGTAAAAACTGTACTGATTTCTGGATCTTGATGCATCCACACAGGGATCATTCCTGTGTGCCAATCATGGCAATGCAAAACTTGAGGTTTCCAACAATTCCATGCAAATTCAGATGTAGCACTGGCAAAGAAAGTAAAACGCCAATCTTCATCATCTCCACCATAAATTCTTTCAGAATCAAAAACGGGATGTGCCACTAAATAAATTTTATATTTCTTTATAGGATGAAATGTTTCGTAAATAGCGAAGTCAGCACCCATGGTATTCGCTTTATAAATCGGCTCATTAGAGACGTCGAGAATACTCCATAATTTTCCATAGCCTGGAATTATAACTCGAACATCATGTCCTAAACTTATTAGAGATGGAGGGAGAGAGCCAACCACATCTCCCATACCTCCAACTTTTATCATTGGAGCACATTCAGCCGCGGCGAAAAGAATTCTCATTAATTACAAAAATTTCTATATTGAAAGATAATAGACGATTAAGGTGTCCAACCATAATCTGAAAAATCAGGAGGACGTTTTTGTAAGAAAGCATCTTTACCTTCTTGAGCTTCAGGAGTTGAATAAAATAACTGAGTAGCATATCCAGATAATTCTTGAATGCCTGCTATCCCATCATGCTCAGCATTAAATGAGGCTTTTAGTATTTGAATTGAAGTGGGACTATTAAATAAAATTTCTTTAGCCCAATTGACCCCCTCATTTTCTAATTCATCAATAGTTGTAATCGCATTAATGAGACCCATATCTAAAGCTTGCTTAGCAGAGTACTTCCTGCACAAAAACCAAATTTCTTTAGCTTTTCTTTGTCCCACAACCCTTGCAAGATAACCTGAACCAAAACCCGCGTCAAAACTACCAACTCTGGGACCTGTTTGACCAAAAATTGCATTTTCAGAAGCTATACTTAAATCACAAATTAAATGTAAAACCTGTCCACCACCAATTGCGAATCCAGGAACTAAAGCAATAACTATTTTAGGTAAAGTTCTTATGAGTCTTTGTAAATCAAGAACATTAAGTCTTTGATTGCCTTCTTGATCTTTATATCCATTAGTGCCCCTAATACTTTGATCTCCTCCTGAACAAAAAGAATAAATTCCTTTTTTGTCAGGACCTGCACCTGTAAATAGTACAACTCCAATTTCTTTATGATGCTTTACTAAATTAAAAGCATCACAAAGTTCATCAATGGTTTGGGGGGTAAATGCGTTTCTTTTCTCTGGCCTGTTGATTGCAATTCTAGCTATACCTTCATCACACTTATGTAGCAAAATATCATCATAAGTCTTCCAATCTTGCCAATTTACATTACTTTTACCAGGTAAAACTTTCATTATTATGGAGTTGTATTCCCATAAATACTATTAAATATTATTCTCCTTTGATAAATTTCATAAACAGTATCAACACTAACTTTAATAATCGAAGCTTTTCCTAAGGCTAGACTCCATTTTAGGCATTCTTTTAAATTATTTAATCCCGTCACACTTTTATAGGGTATTTGATAAGTTTCTGCGATATTCTTCCATTTAATTATTCTTGGCATAACAAATAACTTATTAATTTCTTCTAATTTAAGATCATTTTTGTATAGTCTATTAAAAATATTTCCGCCTTTGTTATCTAGTAAAAGGATAGTAAGTTTCGCCTCAAAACAATTCTCTATAAGCCATCCATTAATATCATGTAAGAAAGATAAATCTCCCGTTACTAATAAAAGTGGACTTTGTATTCTAGATATTCCTAAAGCGAGTGATAATGTTCCATCTATTCCAGATGCACCTCTAAAGCTAAAACATCTTCTTGATAAAGTTTTATTTTCTGAGAAAGTCAGCCAATCACGAATAGGACTACTTGCAGAGAGCATTATTGGATAATTCTCTGGCCAAATTCTTGGAACAAAATTTGCGAGTGCACACTCTGTTGTCTTATTGCTTTTTAAATATTCATTTTTAAATATCCTAGTTATTTCCTTTCCTCGATCAATCAAACCCTTAGCTAAAGGTATTAAAGGTTTTTTTTCTAATGATTCAAATTCATTTTTACCAAAAAGTTGATTTACATATTCCTTCAGACCAAATTCATATTCGAAAGCTTTTTTTAAAGGGTCAAGATTCCTTGAATCAGATTCTTTGATGAGAATTTGCTTACCTTTAAAATTGATTAAAAAATCTTCTAGATTATTTGAAGATGTCATCGGTCCGAGTCTTATCAACTGATCACATTTAATAAATTTTTTTTTATTTGAAATAATCAATTCCCAATTATTGATAATCCCTCTTGTATTTATATGAATTCCAGAACATGGGTCAGCGAATATTGGCCATCCACTCAGATCTTGCATCCTCTTTAGGGCATTATTAAAGTCTTTAAGATTTTTAATCGAGCCTTGATATGGCCCTGCAATAATAATGCCAGATTTATTTATATCTATTAGACAACGTTTATTTAATTTTGCCCTAGTGAATTTCTTTGAGATTTTATTATTGATTTGTTTTAATTCATTTTCAAGATATTTTTTTTCAAACAAATCAAAAATTTGCCTTCTTTCATCTCTTGATAGCATAAGAGGTTTCTCGAATGCAATGTTTAAATGAATTGGACCAGGGCAAGAACAGTTATTTTCTTTAATAGTATTTATCAACGCCTGAATTTCATAATCATCCATATGGTGTAAACCTTTTTTATTTGTTCTAATACATTTTCTACATACGGATTCCAAGAATTCTTCTTGATTTACAGTTTGATTAGATCCACAATTCTTTAATCTTGATGGCCTATCTGCTGTTAAGAATAGAATAGGATTATTTGATCTGTCTGCCTCCACTGCTGACGGTAATAAATTAGCTACTGCCGTACCTGATGTAGTTATAATTACTGTCATATCTCCTGTAGCAGCCGAAATTCCTAGGCCATGAAAACCTCCTGATCTTTCATCTAAAGAGTTTAATAACTTTATTTTCCCTCTTTTATATAATTCTCCTGCCGCAATTGCTAGTGGAGCAGAACGACTTCCAGGGCATAATATAAAATATTCAGCTCCTATTTCTACAAGTTGATTTAAAATTTGTAAGCTTTTAAAGAGATTTTTAAATCCAATACCTAATGTCATAATTTTGATAAGCTACTAAAGAATTTTCATCTTCAAAAAATATAAATTATTTAATGACAAACTCATCAGACAAGAAAAGAACTTTTTTAAGGGATTTAAAAAATTTAGCAATTTGGATAAGTATTGCTCTTATTATACGATGGCAAGTTATTGAACCCAGATGGATTCCCTCAGGATCAATGCTACCAACTTTACAAATAAAAGATAAAATCTTAGTCGAGAAACTTTCTCCAAAACTTAATTTTAGAAATTTATCTCGATTAAAAAATCAAATTATTATCTTTAATGCGCCAAAAATATTAATAGATTCTGGATACGAATCAAATACAGCTTTAATCAAAAGAGTGGTTGGAACTCCTGGAGATAAAATTGAAGTTAAGGAAGGAACTTTGTATATCAACGATATTTTGCAAGATAACTATCCTACTGACAAGGGAATCAACTATTCAGTAGGTCCCTATATTGTTCCAGAAGATTCATTATGGGTTATGGGCGACAATCGCAACAATAGTATGGATTCACATATCTGGGGATTTCTACCATATAAAAAAGTTATTGGTAAAGCATTCATTAGATATTGGCCTTTAGATAAATTTGGGCCCATTCATTTTCCTAATCTTAATAATTAAGAAGAACGTCCTCGTGCTATTGTAATGTTTATAAGCTGGAGGATAATAAATGTTTAATCCTGAATTCCTTGCAACTGAAAATAATGATCCTAATGAGGGGAATGACCTCATTCAATATCTTCAAAAGCAATCTCCTGAAGTACTCCAACGTGTAGCCAAATCTGCCAGCGAAGATATACAAGAAATTATTAAACACAATGTACAAGGATTATTAGGCATGCTACCTTCTGACCAATTTGATGTAAAAATAACTTCTTCAAAAGATAATATTGCCAACTTACTTTCTTCAGCAATGATGACGGGCTATTTTTTGAGACAAATGGAACAAAGAAAAGAATTAGAGCAAACTTTAATTAATGATGAAAATATGTCGGTTGATATTGAATAAGAATTTTTCATATATTTATATTTTTAGGTATAACGCCAATTTTATATAGATTTCTATACAAATTCTCCAGAAATCTACTATCTTCACCAGAGGCATCCCACTCCCCACTATCTATATCATTTATCAATTGCTTACAAATCATTTCATTAAAAATAATTGGAGAGGAATAATGGGCCGATATTAAATAATTCATACCCTCTAATTCTTTGATATTTTTAAGCCATTCACAGAGAAGTCTATTCGCTCGAGGGAAAATAAGTTTTTGCAAAACGGGTGCAATTTGTATTTTGGGATGATTCTCATCCATAATGGCAACAAGAGAATCTTCCCAATCTTCATCCCATAAAAAAGGATAAATTCCAAAATGTGATCTACTATTCATAACATCTTTTTTGAAAGAATATTTGATTATGTAAGGTAAGGAAGGAATATTTAATTTCCCAGGTCTTAAGAAAGAAGAGAATAGAACTAATCTTGCCCATCCTTTTTTTCTATTTTGAACGGAATCAATTAAGGGTTCATCGCCTCTATCCCTTGAATGAAATAAGAGAGGAGTAGGATCATAGTCAAATATTTCTGGGGGTTTGCTCTCTATGCCAACTATTGCATCAGTAACAACTAATGTACCTGTAGGTATATGAAAACAACTAACTTCCTGAAACCTTCCGAGACCTAAATTTATAGGCCCTAATGAAAACCACTTCAAAAGTCCTTTAAATGGAGTACCATTTTCAAACAAAATCTTTGTTTTGGATGATGGGATTCCTAAGAAATCCAAAGGAAGATTTATAGGAAAACTCCATTGACCAGGACAAAGCCAAATATCAGCATCACAAAAGATCCTCGAAAGCGCTGGCAAACCAATTTTATGCTCTAAACCTGAAGCAGTTGGCAAAACAATAGATTTAACAGGTCCATGATTGAGAATTAATTTATTAACTTCATTTATAAGTTCTTTTGTAGGAGGTAATGGATTGATAAGTATTAAACCATTTTCAACTTTTATTACTGTCATTCTTATAGGCACTGCTACATAGTAGATACCTTGTATTTGTTCCAAGGACCATATTTGATCAGGAATAATTTCTTTACAAATAGTTTTTTTATTCCCGTATGGATAAAGTGGGAATAATGGCCACCAATTCCATTTTCTGATATTTAATTCATCTGACATTTCTTATTTAACAGTTGATAATAATTTCTTAAATTTAATAATTCCATATCTAGGAGCAAATAAGAAAGCGAAAAGAAAGATAAATGTTTGAACTAAAACTATTGAACCGCCAGTTTCAATATCAAACCAATAGCTTAGATATATTCCCAAAATACTCGAAATAATACTACTTAAAATGGAAATTATTGCCATCCTGTCAAATTGATCTGTAAGTAAATAAGCTGTTGCACCAGGAGTTATTAACATTGCAACTACTAAAACGATTCCAACTGTCTGTAATCCAACCACGGCAGATAAAGATAAACATGTGAGTAAAAGATAATGTAAAAATAATACATTTATGCCAACTGTCTTAGCATGTCTTGGATCAAAACAATAGAGAGTCAAATCCTTTTTAAAAACTGTTAAGAGAGCTACTACAAGTATAGAAATAAAAATTGTTTGCTTTATATCAGACATTGAGATCCCTAAAGGGCTTCCGAAAAGTATATGCATTAAATCAATATTACTTTTTATTTTAGAAACCAGAACAATTCCGAAAGCAAAAAACCCAGTAAAAACTAATCCAATTACAGTATCCTCTTTTACTCTAGATTTCTGCTTAATAAATCCTATTAAAGTGACTGATCCAACACCAAAAATAAATGCTCCCAAAGAGAAAGGTACACCTAAAGCATATGCCACTACTACCCCAGGCATAACAGCATGAGAAACAGCATCTCCCATCAAAGCCCATCCTTTCAAGGTCAAGAAACTAGATAATAATCCGCAAACGGAGGCTACTAAAGAACTTATGAGTATAGCCTTCCTCATAAAATCATGAGTTAAAGGTTCTGTTAGAAAAGAACCTAAATTTAATAATAGATAATTAGGTTCCATTATTATATATTTATGATTCAGGACCAAATAATAAGTCGGGTGACATTCCACCAAAAGTACTTGTAATGTTTTCTGGAGTGAAGACTTCAGAGGTATCTCCATATGCCAAGACTGTTTTATTTATTAGAACTACCAAATCGCAAAATTCTCGGACGTGAATCATATCATGTGTAGATAAAAGAATAGTTTTTCCCTCTTTCTTAAATTGAATAAACAATTCAGAAATTAATTTTTCAGTAGGGATATCAACTCCTGAGAAAGGTTCATCCAATAACAATACTGAAGCTCTTTGGGCAATTGCTCTTGCTAAAAATGTTCTCTTTCTCTGTCCACCCGATAAATTACCAATAGGAGTGGATGAAAAGTCTACAAGGTCAACTCTTTCTATGGCATTTTTTACCGCTTGTATATCAGATTCTCTTGGGGTTCTTAGGATATTCATTGATCCATATCTTCCCATCATGACAACGTCCCAAACACAAACAGGGAAGTCACTATCAATCCCCTCACTTTGTGGAACATACGCAATTGTTTGATCTTTTTGAGCAACACATAAAGATTCTCCATTTATCCTAATTTTCCCTTTTGAAACATTTACAAATCCAGTTAAAGCATTAAATAAAGTAGTTTTTCCAGCTCCATTCATTCCAACTAAACCGCAAATTTGGCCTGCTTTTAACCTTAAATTAGCATCATATAAAGCCACCTTTCCGTTGTAGTCTACACAGATATTTTCTGCTTCAATTCTATATTTTTCAAAATCTCTAGATTCCATTTTATTATTTTATTTTTAAGCTAAATCCTTTTTTTATTAGTTGCAAATTATAGTTCAAAAGATCTATGTAATTAGGTGCTGGTCCATTTTTGGAAGATAGAGAGTCAACATAAAAATTACCTCCAAATTTTGCACCAGATTCTCGAGCAACAGTTAATTGAGCTTCAGCACTAACAGTACTTTCACAAAACACTGAAGGGATTTCATTCTCTTTAATTAAATTTATTAAGTTTGCCATTCTTTTTGGTGTAACTTGACTTTCTGCATTAACAGGCCACAAATAAGCCTCTTTTAATCCATAGTCATTAGCAAGGTATGAAAATGCACCTTCACAACTTACTAGATACCTTTTACTTTTCTCGATAGTATTAAGAAAACGTTTAAAATCTTCATCTATTTTGTTAATTTTCGTTTTATAAATAGTTCCATTTTTTTCAAAAATTGAACTATTTTCAGGATCTAAATCTTTAAGCGCGTTGACAATAATATCAATATATATCTTGCCTCTTTTGGGGGATATCCATGCATGAGGATTAGGTTTGCCCTCATAAGCATCTTCATCAATATAAATTGGTTTTAAATTATCTGAGATAGATATTCTTTTAACATCTAAATTTGAGGTGAATTTGTCCGACCAAAGCTCAAGGCCAAATCCATTCTCAAAGAAAAGAACTGCTTTTGATCCCCTAATTAAATCACTTGGCGTAGTTTTATAGCCATGAACTTCCATTCCTGGCTTTGTTATTGATTCAACTAGAAATGCTTCGCCAGCTATATTTCTAACAATATCTTCAAGTATTGTAAAACTTGTTAAAAGAACTTTTTTATTTGTTGATTTTGAAACATTTGAGAATTTACAACTTGATAGGATTGTGAGAAACAAAAATGTTACTAAAAATAAAATAAAATTTTTTTTCATAAATTATGTCTAAAAATTTAGCTGTATTTAATAGTTAGAGAATTATGAATATCAGGTATTATATTCTTCCAATTAAGTTTCTCACTTTCAAATGCATCTTTCACTATCTTTTCACTATTTTGATTAATAAATTCCAAATTTGGTTCTGAAACACCCTTTGTGATTGACATGAAATCTGCAAGCGATCGTGAAACAACTCGTGTTAAGTATGCAGCACTTATGGCTTGAATAGATCCTGCAATAAGCCAATTTGGCCCATGTAATTTTGATAAAGACAATAATGTCTGACTACTCCATTCGACAACACCTTGAGCTAATGCTGTTTTTATAATTTGCTTAGAAATTTTATTTAACATTTCTGGAGACCATTTACAATCCCATGTATTTTTTATTTCTTTAATCATTAATGAATTAAGAATTGTCATCGATAAAACATCTATTGATGGTATTGGAGAAGCTAAAACTGTTGCTGCGATAAGAAGTTGATTTTTATTTTGAATATCCTTTAATTTCAATCTTCTAATGGTATCAATTTCTCCCTGAAGCTCAATATGAAATTCTCTTAGTAATCTAATTTTTGTTTCTTCTATATTCTTATGTGGATTAAAAGTAAACCTCCTAAATGAAAGAGGTATTACATTATTATTACTAGCAGGGTCAAATTTTATAACTTTATTCTTATATCTATCTGGAAGCTGAGATTTAAATTCTTCAAATTCAGTTTTATTCAAAAAATTATTTTCTGAAGAGATTGTGAGCCAAACAGGAAGATTATCTGGGAATTTACTTATCCATAAAAGATCTTTTGCTGAAAGAGGTAGATTAATATGATAAAAAATTGCTTCTTTAATTATTAAATTATCGGGTAATTCATTTCCAGAAATATTACTCGGCAATCCCTCTAAAATATCTAAAAAATACTTTTCTTTTTTAATATATTTATTGAAGAATAATGTGTATTCATTATGAAATTTATCGCTTATTAGGCAGATCCTTTGCTCCTTATTTTCTTCTAAGATTTCATTAAATTTTTCTTCAATTTTAAAATTATAATTTCTTCTAAATTTGTTTTCTTTTTCTAGTTCTTTAAAATTATTTAAATCCTTTTCACATAATTCAATCCAACCTTTAAGACTATTAGGTTCTTTAAATATTGCTTTATCATTCTTCAAATAGAAATAAGAACCAAAGCAAAGGATAATAAAACCTAAAGAGCCTCCAGAAAAATGTATTACATCACTTATTAGCCACTCCCCAAAACCAAAAAAAAATAAAATTAATAAAATATTTTTTTTCGGAAACTTAAGAAAAGTTTTAAAGAAATTTTCTTTAACGGTTTCAATCAAAATACTTACCTTGTTTATTCTAATATTTTAATCAAATTAATAAAAAAAAACACATAATATAAAACTCTTTAAAGTAAGGATATAAAACTTTATAACATCAAATAACGAGACTTCTTGCATAGTTCAATGCTAAATTATAAATTTATTTAAAAATTTAAAAGACTAATTAAAAAATGACAAATTCAAATTTTGGAAATGTTCAAGGTAAAAAAGACTTTAGAGCAAATAATAATTATGAGAAATCAAATACTAGAAGAAACTTTGGTAGTAATAAAGAAAGTGGTGGATTCAGAATAAGACTTAGTGATAATGAAATGAAGGCTGCTAGAACTATTCAGGAAAATTTTCAACTTAAATCTACTGTAGCCGTTTTGGGATTCTCAGTTAGAACACTTAGCGAATTATTAAAAGATGAAAATTTAAAAAATGTAATATCTAAATATGCACAAAATAATAAAAATGCATCAAGTAGAAATTATGAATCAAATAGAAATGAATCAATAACAAATAAGGCTCCTGATCCATTTGCGAGGCCAAGTAAATCTCAAGCTATCGAGACAAATAAAATTAAAGCAAATGATAATAATGAATAATAAAAAAAGAATTCTTTCGGGCGTTCAACCAACTGGTGAATTACATTTAGGCAACTGGCTAGGAGCAATAAAAAATTGGGTTGATTTACAAGAAAAGCATGAGACTTTCCTCTGTGTAGTTGATTTACATGCTATTACTGCTAATTATGAATCCAGTAAACTTGCTGAAAATACTTTAAATACAGCAGCATTGTACATAGCTTGCGGCATTAATCCTAAAGAGTGTTCTATTTTTATTCAAAGTCAAATTCCTGCTCATGCAGAATTATGCTGGATTCTAAATTGTATTACTCCAATGAATTGGATGGAGAGGATGATTCAATTCAAAGAGAAATCTGTTCAGCAGGGCAATAATGTATCAATTGGTCTTTTTGATTATCCAATTTTGATGGCTGCCGATATTCTCCTGTATGACGCAGACTTTGTTCCCGTGGGTGAAGATCAAAAACAACATCTTGAACTAGCTAGAGATATTGCTCAACAAAGAATCAATACCAAATTTGGAAAAGGTAAAGAAATTTTAAAAATACCGCAACCGATCATAATGAAGAAAGGGTCAAAGATTATGAGCTTAAATGATGGTCTAAAAAAAATGAGTAAAAGTGATCCCAATGAGAATAGCAGGATAAACCTCTTAGATAATCCCGAAAAAATAGTCAAGAAAATTAAAAGGGCGAAAAGTGATAGTTTTTCAGGAATAGAATTCAATAATCCTGAAAGACCTGAATCAAAAAACCTTATTACGATCTATTCAATTTTAAATGGGAAAGATATAGATGAATTAGAGAATGAGTTTTCACAAATAGGATGGGGTACATTTAAAAATTTAATCACTGAACAACTAATCGAATCTCTTAAACCAATACAAGAAAGATATAAAATTTTAATTGACGATCCACATCAACTTAATAAAATACTTCTAGAAGGGAAAGACAAAGCAGAACATGTTGCGAATGAAACCCTTAATAGAGTTAAAACTAATCTAGGTTTCTTTAAAATGAATTTATAAATCATGCCAGAAATAACCTTACCTGATGGGTCAAAAAAGATTTTTGAAAAACCAGTTACTGTTCTAGAAATAGCTCAGAGTATTGGAGCAGGATTAGCTAAAGCTACAATTGCAGGTAAAGTTAATGATGAGCTCCTTGATGCAACTCTTCCAATAACTAATGATTCGAAGGTTGTAATAATAACATCTAAAGATAAAGAAGGTATTGAAATAATTAGACATTCCTTTGCTCATCTTATTGGTCATGCAGTTAAACAAATCTACCCAAATATAAAGATGGCTATTGGGCCGGTAATTGAAGATGGATTTTATTACGACATTTTTTCAGAATATAGATTTACGCCTGATGATTTAATAAAAATTGAAGAACGAATTAATAAATTAATTAAAACTAATTATGACATAGAGATTTTACAAGTTTCAAAAAAAGATGCTAAAAAAACTTTTCAAGAGAGAGATGAGACTTTTAAATTGAGAATTATTGAAGAAATTGATGAAAAAGGCTTAATAAATTTATATAAACATGAAGAATATATTGATATGTGCAGGGGACCACACGTACCAAATACTAGACATCTTAGACACTTTAAGTTACTTAAATTATCAGGTTCATATTGGAGAGGCAACTGTGATAATGAATCTTTACAAAGAATTTATGGGACTGCTTGGGCTAAAGAGAAAGAGCTCAATTTATATTTACAACGAATAGCAGAAGCAGAAAAGAGAGATCATAGAAAACTCGGTAAGAAACATAATCTTTTTCATATACAGGAAGAATCTCCAGGGATGATTTTTTGGCACCCCAATGGTTGGATAGTGTACCAAGTTCTAGAGAAATATATAAGAGAAATACTTAAAAAAAATGATTATTTAGAAATTAAAACGCCTCAAGCGGTGGATAAATCCCTATGGGAGAAATCAGGTCATTGGGAAAAATTCAGAGACGATATGTTTACAACTGCTTCAGAAAACAGAACTTATGCTATCAAACCAATGAACTGTCCATGCCACATTCAGATATTTAATCAAGGTTTAAAAAGTTATAAAGATTTGCCCATTCGTCTTGCTGAATTTGGTTCTTGTCATAGAAATGAACCATCTGGAGCATTACATGGCTTGATGAGGGTAAGAAACTTTACTCAGGATGATGCACATATATTCTGTACTGAGGAACAAATTCAAGAAGAGGTGTCTACTTTTATTGATCTGGTATTCGAGGTTTATAGAACTTTTGGTTTTGATGAAATTATTATTAAATTATCAACACGTCCAGAAAAAAGGGTAGGAAGTGAAGAGATTTGGGATAAATCAGAAGAATCTCTCACAAAGGCCTTGGATAAAAAAAATCTTAAATGGGAATTACAACCTGGTGAAGGGGCATTTTATGGACCTAAAATAGAATTCTCATTAAAAGATTGTTTAAATAGAGTTTGGCAATGTGGAACCATTCAAGTTGATTTCTCAATGCCTATGAGACTTGATGCAACTTTTATCGATGTAAATAATGAAAAGAAAAATCCTGTAATGTTGCACAGAGCTATATTGGGTTCTTTTGAAAGATTCATAGGAATTTTAATTGAACAATATGAAGCTAAGTTCCCAATATGGCTTGCCCCGCATCAGATTATCTTATTAAGTATCACGGATAGAAATATAAAAAAATGCAAAGAATTAAATAAATTTTTAAATATAAAAGGATACCGATCAAAAATAGATATTAGAAATGAAAAAATAGGTTACAAGATAAGAGAAGCAACAATTGGGAGAATTCCTTTAATTGCTGTTGTGGGAGATAAAGAAGAAGAAATTGATTCAGTTTCTTTAAGAGCTTTAGATGGGACAAATTTAGGGATTTTAAGTTTACCAAATTTATGTAATTTGATAGATGAACTTATCGAAAAAAAAGGGAGAGTAAAATAATTAATGATCAAATGAATTTTCTTGCTTGCGACTTAGGGGGTACAAAAGTTCTAATGGGTATTTATCAACAAGATCTTCATGATAAATTCCCAAGATTAATTTTTAAAAAAAGATATATTTCTTCAGAATGGGATTCCTTTGACTCAATAATTGAAAGTTTTCTACAAAAAGAGTGCATTGATTTTGATTTTCCTCGTACTGCATGTTTTGCTATTGCAGGGCCAGTAAAAAATAATAGTGCAAAAATCATGAATTTATCTTGGAATATTTCTTGTAATAATTTAAAAAGCAAATTTAATTTGGAAAATGTTGAATTAATTAATGACTTTGCGGTTCTACTATATGGAATACCTTTCTTACAACAAACTCAATATGCAGTAGTTCAGATTGGAGAAGAAAATGATCGTGATAGCACGAATTTACATGCCATTGTTGGAGCAGGGACAGGTCTAGGAATTGCAAGAGGAATTATTACTGGAAATGATGTACAGGTTTTAGAAAGTGAGGGTGGTCATATCGAATTCTCTCCAAGAACAAAAATGGAATGGGAATTAAAGATATGGTTAGAAAAATATTTGAGAGTAGAGAGAATTTCTTGTGAAAGGATTATTAGTGGGTTAGGCCTTTCAAGAGTAGCTGAGTGGAGACTAAGCAAACCTGATGCAAAAAATCATCCTTTTCAAAAAACAATGGAAAAATTAAAAGTCTCTGATGATCTAAGAAAAAAGATACCTAATCAAATTTGTAACCTATCAAAAGAAGGAGACATTTTAATGATGGAAATAGAGAGAATCTGGTTGGAAGCTTATGCATCTTTTATTGGAGATTTAGCAGTTCATGAGTTATGTTATGGGGGTTTATGGATTGCTGGAGGCACCGCCTCAAAACATTTCAACTTCTTCAATTCAGATTTGTTTTTGAAACATTTTTCAAATAAAGGTAGATTAAAAGATATTGTTAGATCAATCCCTGTGAATGTAATATTAGATGAAGAATTTGGACTCTATAGTGCAGCATGTAGAGCAAAATTACTTGTATCCGCATAATAATTCTTATTTTAAATAATGAATATTCCAGAAGTTGGCAAAAAAATTATCGTTTCAGTTCCTTCAACAACTGCAAATTTAGGTCCTGGTTTTGATTGTTTGGGAGCCGCTTTAGATTTGTATAATGAATTCGTTTTCACAAGGATAGAAGGGGGTGGAGATAGATTTGATTTAATAATGGAAAGTACAGATGGCAATCATTTAAGAGGTGGTCCGGAGAACCTTGTTTTTAGAGCCGCTCAAAAGGTTTGGGCGAGCGCAAACATTTCACCTTTTGCTCTTGAGGCAAGAGTTAAACTGGCTGTTCCCCCAGCTAGAGGATTAGGAAGTAGCGCAACAGCAATAGTAGCAGGATTAATTGGTGCAAATGCAATTATGGATTCTCCTTTATCTAAAGAAAAACTTTTAGAATTGGCAATTGACATTGAAGGGCATCCTGATAATGTAGTTCCATCTCTTTTAGGAGGTCTTTGTCTTACAGCTAGATCAGCTTCGCAAAGGTGGAGAATCGTTAGATGTGATTGGCATAATTCTATAAAGGCAGTAGTTGCTATACCTGCTATTAGACTTAGCACTAGTGAGGCAAGAAGAGTGATGCCAAAAAACATTCCTATTTCTGATGCAGTTACAAATATGGGAGCATTAACACTTCTTCTAAATGGATTAAAAACTGGTAATGAAGAATTAATTAAAGAAGGGATGTTTGATAAGCTGCATGAACCGTATCGTTGGAAACTAATTAAGGGAGGATTAGATGTCAAGAGAGCAGCTTTAGAAGCTGGAGCTCTTGGTTGCGCAATAAGTGGCGCAGGTCCAAGTATACTTGCCATATGCAAGTATGAAAACGGTAAAGAAATAAGTCAAGCGATGGTTAAAGCATGGGAAAAAGCTGGAGTAGCAAGTAGGGCGCCTTTTCTAAACTTACAAAGAACAGGTAGTAATTTCGAATCTTATCCTGGTAAATAGTTTTTCTTAGAACGATTAAGTGTTATAGTCTCAACCTATGTATGTCTTTACTAGAATTAGTAAGTTATTCATTCCAAAATGAATTTAGAATCTTTTCCTTGGCTATCTGCAATTGTATTAATTCCTCTAGTTGGGGCATTAATTATGCCTTTTTTAGAGGTTAAGGAAGATAGTGAAATCAACTTGCCAAGAAATATATCATTAGGTTTTTTACTATTTGATTTTCTTCTGATAGTTGGAGTTTTATTTTTTAAATTCAATAGTTCTAATAGTGAGCTTCAATTAATTGAAAGAGTATCGTGGCTCCCTTCAATAGGTCTTGAGTGGTCATTAGGAGTAGATGGATTATCAGCTCCTCTAGTAGCACTAAGCGGATTAATAACTTTTCTTTCTGCTGCTGCAAGTTGGAAAATAAAGAAAAAATCAAATTTATATTTTGCTCTTTTGTTAATTCAAGCGTCTGCCCAAGGATTAGTTTTTCTATCACAAGATTTCTTATTATTTTTTTTAGCTTGGGAATTAGAATTAGTACCAGTTTATTTATTAATTGCAATTTGGGGTGGGAAGAAACGACTTTATGCAGCAACAAAATTTATTCTTTACACCGCACTAGCATCACTTTTAATTTTAATTAGTGGACTAGCTATAGCTCTCACTGGAGATACTTTTACTCTAAATATCACTGACCTCACAAATAAACAAGTAACCGGAAGTCTTGCATTATTATCTTATTTTGGTTTTTTAATAGGTTTTGGAGTAAAACTTCCTATATTTCCTCTACATACATGGTTGCCAGATGCGCATGGAGAAGCAAATGCACCTGTTTCAATGCTGCTAGCAGGAGTACTTCTCAAAATGGGCGGTTATGCACTTTTGAGATTTAATGTACAACTTTTACCAGCGGTTCATCTACAACTAGCTCCAGCTTTGATAATACTTGGAATTATTAACATTATTTATGGAGCTTTAAATGCTTTTGCGCAAGATAATGTAAAACGGAGAATTGCTTGTAGTTCAGTCAGTCATATGGGTTTTGTACTTCTTGGAATAGGTGCTGTAGATGCCTTAGGGATTAGTGGCGCCATGTTACAAATGATCAGTCATGGATTAATAGCTGCTGCTATGTTTTTCGTAACAGGTTCTTTTTATGAAAGAACGAATACATTATCTATCCCAAATATGGGAGGTCTAGCAAAAGTATTACCAATTACTTTTGCATTCTTTCTTGCCAGTTCACTTGCCTCCTTGGCCTTACCAGGAATGAGCGGTTTTATTAGTGAAATAACAATATTTTTAGGGATCACAAGCCAAGAAGGGTTTACATCTCTATTTAGGTCTATAACGATACTAATTGCAGCTATTGGATTAGTTTTAACACCAATATATTTACTCTCAATGTGCAGAAGAGTATTCTTTGGTCCTAGGATTCCTGCTTTAGCAACTGTTAAGGAAATGAATGGGCGAGAGTTGACTATCGGCTTAAGCTTATTACTTCCAACACTTTTAATTGGTTTTTGGCCAAAAATAGCTATTAATCTATATGAATCTTCAACTAATGCTCTCAGTCAGCAACTCACATTAGCTAAGTTAGTCGGTACATTGTTTACTTTTAATTAACAAATAAAATGAGAATAAAAACTAAGAGTGATTTTTTTATTTGCAAAGGGTTACCAGACTTTGAAAAGTTTACTCCAGAAATTATACAAAATGAGTTTCCAAAAGTCCTAAATAATTTAGAAAATGACTTCAATGATATTCAAGCTTACTTTGAAAAATTACTTACAGAAGAAAAACTTGATTGGGATCAAATAATGATGCCTTTAAATAAGATTAATGAAGAACTTAGATGGAGTTGGGGTGTCATTAGTCATTTAAATGCAGTTAATAATTCAGAAAGCCTAAGAGATGTTTACTCAAAATTTCTTCCTGAAGTAATAAAGTTAGGAAATAAAATTGGACAAAGTAAAGTAATTTATAAAGCACTAATAAGACTAAAGGATACTAATGTTTTTGATATTACAAAGAACAGGATCCTTGATAAAGAGATTTTAGATATGGAACATAGTGGAATATCTCTAGAAGATGCTGATCAAAAAAGATTCAACCAGAATTCAGAAAGACTTGGAGATTTATCAACTAAATTTAGTAATAATGTTCTGGATGCAACGAATAAATGGTTTTTAATCTTAGAAGATCATTTACAGATAGAGGGATTACCTGAAAGAGTCTTAGAATTAATGGCAATTTCTGCCAAAAATCATCTTAAAAGAACTGAAAAAATTAATCCTAAAAATGGACCATGGAAATTAAGTCTAGATATTCCAACTTATACAGCTTTCATGACTTATGCAAAGAATAGAGATCTTAGAGAGACTTTATACAAAGCTTTCGTAAGTAGAGCTTCACAAGGAGATGAAAATAATAACATCATTATTAAGGAGATTTTAGATATAAGACAAGACCAAGCAAATATACTCGGATATAAGAGCTGGGCTGATTTAAGCCTCTCAACAAAAATGGCTAATGAGATTCAAAACGTTGAAAAACTTTTAGAAGAATTAAGAGAACCATCGTTTAAGACTGCAAAAAGAGAACTTGCATACCTTAATGAATTCGCTTATAAGAATGGATTAAACCCTAAAGAAAAAATTGAATCATGGGATATTAATTATTGGTCTGAATTATTAAGAAAAGAAAAATTAAATCTAGATCAAGAGGCACTACGCCCATGGTTCCCACTAAACGATGTCTTAAAGGGTTTGTTTCGATTAAGCAAAAAACTTTTTGATATTAATGTAATTGAAGCTAATGGGGAAGCACCTATATGGCATAAAGATGTGCTCTTTTTTAACATTTTTAATAAAGATGAAAAAAAGATTGCTTCTTTCTATTTAGATCCATTTTCTCGTCCGGAGTCCAAAAGAGGAGGAGCTTGGATGGATGAATGCCTAAATAAGGGTAAAGATGAAAATGGTAAAGAGATATTGCCAGTTGCATATTTGGTTTGCAATCAAACCCCTCCCTCTAATGGTAAACCAAGTTTAATGAGCTTTGATGAAGTTCTTACCCTTTTTCATGAGTTTGGTCATGGATTACAGCATATGTTAACGACTGTAGATTTACCTCAAGCAGCAGGGATAAATAATGTCGAGTGGGATGCAGTTGAGCTACCAAGTCAATTCATGGAGAACTGGTGTTTTGATAAAGTCACTTTGCTAAATATTGCTAAGCATTGGGAAACTGGGGAAAAACTTCCAGATGAAGACTACAAAAAACTTTGTGAGAATAGAACTTTTAATTGTGGAATGGCTACTTTAAGGCAATTACATTTTGCCATTACTGACTTAAGATTACATAGTAATAAACCAAAATATCAAGGGCAAGAGCCTGATCAGGTCAGGAGAGATATTGCACAGACGACTACCGTAATTGAACCAATCGATGAAGATAAGTTCCTCTGCTGTTTTAGTCATATATTTGCTGGAGGTTATTCCGCAGGATATTACTCATATAAGTGGGCTGAAGTGTTAAGTGCAGATGCTTTTTCTATGTTTGAGGAAGCAGATTTAGAAAACATTAATAATGTTAAGTCTATTGGTAAAAAATTCAAAGATACTATTTTAAGTTTAGGCGGAAGTCTATCACCTCTAGAAATTTTCAAATTATTTAGAGGCAGAGAGCCAAGAACTGATTCTTTAATAAAACATTTAGGTTTATCTACTACTGATTAATTATTTGTTTAATAATTTCATTAACTGCAAGTCGATTCCTAACAAGATTTTTATGCTTGAAAACATTTAAAGGTATTTTTCTTCCTTTTGGTAGATAAGCTCTCCATCCTGGGATGACCATTAAATCCCACTTAGTGAAAAAACTAATACATTCAATTTCTTCTAAAAGATTATTTTCTAAAGAAAGTTTTTTTAAAAATCTACTATTAATTTTCATTTCTGATATCCCTTTAAAAGGATAATTAGGAACAAATTGAGCGGTCAAAGTTCCATTATGCGGAGAACCGATACTTATAAGTCTTTTTGTTCTCTTAAAACCTTCAAATTTCTTAATCCAGTATCTACCGATTATTCCACCCATAGAAAAACCAACAATATCAATTTCTTTTTGTGGTCCATAATGATTAATTATTTCTTTATCTAAAGATTCAGCAAGATCTACAATAGAAATCATTCCAAAGTTATGTTTAAGAGTAGGAGCAAAATATTCAGCCTTATATTCATCTAGTTTTATCAAAACTTGTTTAAATATTTCTGAATCATTCCATAAACCATGAATAAGAACTACTGGTCTTATTCTTTTCACAGTAAGATTATTTTTCATATGTTTTTACAATTGAAACTTGACCATCAAATCCAATAATAGGCGGATTACATTTTGTTAAAACCACCTCTAAGCGTGAGGGTTTATATTTTCTCACAATCATATTTATAATTTCGCTGGAATATTTTTCTATCGTTTTACAGGAAAAACTTTTTGAATGATTTTTTATATCATTTATCAAAATAGAATAATCAATTGTTTTATTTATATCATCTGAATCAGTACATTCTTCAAAATCTGACCACAATAAAACATCAAATGAAAAAAGCTGCCCAAATTCCCTTTCATCATCAAGAACTCCAACTCTTGCCCAAACTTTAATATTATTAATTTTCAAGTAGGCTTCATTCATTATTCAAAGATCTCTATGAGTAAATATTTTCCTCCCCGAAGAAAAATCTTCAACCACTTGTCCTTCTCCGTTTAAAAAATATTTATAAGTAACTAAGCCCTCTAAACCTACAGGGCCTCTTGGAGGTAATGATTGAGTGCTTATACCAACTTCTGCTCCGAAACCATACCTAAAACCATCTGCAAATCTTGTTGAGCAATTATGGAATACACCAGAACTATTAACTAGATTCATAAATTTACTTGCATTATTTTGATTTTGAGAGATTATTCCATCTGTATGTTTTGATCCAAATTCTTCTATATGTAAAATTGCATCATCCAATGTATCTACAATCTTAATTGATAAAATCTTATCTAAATACTCAGTTTTCCAATCCTCATTATTAGCAGAAAATTCAACTCCATAAGATTGGGCTATTTTATCGCCTCTTAGCTCTACATTGTTAGTTTTAAAAATTGGGATTGCCTTATTTAAGAAATCTTTAGCAATATCTTGGTGAATCAATAAAGTCTCAATAGCATTACAAGCTGCAGGGTATTGGATCTTGCTATCTAAAGAAACTTTAATAGCTATATCAATATCAGCCTCATTATCTATATAAATATGGCAAATTCCATCTGCATGTCCCAAGACTGGAATCTTGGTATTCTCTTTAATGAATTTAACAAGTTCATTACTTCCCCTTGGGATAATTAGATTAATATCTTTGTCTAAATTCAACATTGCCATACTATCTTTTCTACTTGTTAACAAACATATTGAATCTTCATTAATCTCTGAGTTTTTCAACCCATCTTTTAAAGCCTCAACTATTGCTATATTTGTATAGTTTGCCTCGCTTCCTCCCTTTAAAATAACACCATTACCTGATCTGATAGCCAATGAACTTATCTGCATAACGGCATCAGGTCTTGATTCAAAGATAACTCCTATAACTCCAATAGGTACTGTTTTCCTTACTAAAATTAAACCATTTGAAAGTTCTCTATTAACTTGTAATTCTCCAGTAGGATCCTTTAATTGCCCAACTTGTCTAACCCCATCAATACCCAAAATAAGTTTTTCTCTTGATAATTTTAATCTTGATAAAAGAGATTTAGAAATTCCATTACTATCAGCTATTTTTAAGTCATTTTGGTTGGCTTCTAGAATTTTATCCATATTGCATGATAAGGCTTCAGCCATGAAATTGATAGCTTTTATTCTTTGAGAATTATCAGTTTCAAAATTATTTAAGTAAGCCTTCTTTACTTTTCTAGCCTTTTCAATAAGTTGATTATCAGGACTGGAAATATTAAATTTAACGGTCATTATTTTGAGAAAGGATCTAATTATTTATATTAATTCAAAACATGCCAAGTTAAATAATTTAAATCAATCTCCAAATCTCCAATATAATTGAACTTTACTTTTCCAATCACCCTTAGAATCAAAAGAGCTAAGAAGCTCTAAATATTGATTTGCTTGAAAAGTTAAGATCCCCAAAGGAGGTAAATCGTCTCTATCGGGAGTAGTTTGTACTGCGAAATTTATTCTATCAGTAATATCAAGACCTAACTCTGCAACCCATGCTTGAGAAGATGACACATCACTAGATGTATTTTGAGTATTTTGATCTGTATCTAAAGAATCATTAGAAAAAATATTATTTATTGGTTCGTTATTATCAATCAAAGCTGGATACAAAGACAGTTGAAATCTTTCACTAAATGCATTTGTACCATTTATTTGAGAGATAAAAGCTCTATTGATAAGGTTTGCAGAGTTTCCACCAATAAGACCTATTATTTGAGTTCGACTATAGCTAGGAGTACTCCTTAACTTAATTTTTTGATTCTCATCTTCAAAAGATAATTGATCTAGAAAACCTTTATAGGAAGCTTCTATTTTTATAAATCTGGTATTACCAATCCCAAAAGAACCAAAACCAGTCTGATTATTTATTTCACTTTGTTCATTATTAATATTATTTTCTTTATTATTTTCGCTTATTGGAAATATAGTATCAGGCACCTTACTTATGAGTGAGAAATTAACGTATGGGTTTAACCCCCCTCTTGAAGCAAAAACAATGAAGTTGCTCTTATTTTTATCTTGTTTAAATGGTGTTGTATAGAGATTAGCTCTCGCTTTCTTAATATTTACTTGGCCTCTTGCGCTAAGATTATCAATAACATTTCCATTTATTATTAAATCCCTATCTGTAATCAAATAAGCCTTTATAATATTTCCATAGCCAACTCGAAATTCTGAACCAAACTTAATTCTTAAATTATCAAAACTTATTTTTGAGAAGATATCAGGAAACTTATCATTAAATAAGTTTGTATTTAATATTGATTCATTTGATATTATTTCCAAACTAGACTTTCTATTCCAATAAAGCTCAGGCCAATTAATTTTTTCTTTAAGGTTCCCTTTCTTATTCCTTGATTCATTAGATTTCTTTTCTGAATTATTACCTCCAAAATTAATAAATCCATTTTTTAAAGATAAATTTCCTCCAATAAGTGGATTAGAAAAAGATCTTTTAATATTAATATCTGAATCTAAAATGAAATTACTATTTTTGCTTAATAAATTAAACCTCTTAGAAACTAAATTAAGTGCTTTTTCTCCTTTTGCAGATTCTTTATAAAAAGGTAATGATCCACTTAAGGAGATTTTGCCATTATCAATGCCTTTTGCAGTTAAATCGACTATTTCAATTTGATCAAAATCAAAAATAATTGTTGAGTTAAAATCTTTTAAAGAATTACTAAAAAGATTTATATCCCCATCTTTAATAAATAAAAAACCGTTTGCAATAGGCTTATTCAAACTACCCTTAACATTCAATCTTAAATTTGCGAAGCCCTTATTAAAAGAAAAATTTTTATTAGACAATTTATCAAATAGATCAAAAACTTTATTATCTCCAGTAAGTTTTAAATCTAATTCCTTTTCGCTATTTACCGGTATAAAACCTTTAAGCTTTATTGGATTGTTCGAGTTATTTAAAATTAAAGCCATATCAACATCCAGAAGAGAATTATTAAAACCTACTTTTCCTTCTCCTAATTGAAAATTATATTCGTTTATAGATGCCTTATTTGATGATAAATTGCTTGAAAAACTTCTTTCATCTAAATCATAATTCAAATCTAAATCTATACCCCCCTTAAAATTTTTTGGTTCTTCAAAAAATAAATTAATTAAACTAAAGGGGATTTGTTTAATTTTAAGTGACCCATTCCCTTTAGTTAAGCCTCCCTCTAAATCTATAGAAAATTTATTATTAGAATAGTTATCTTTTGAGTTTCTATCATTTAAATTACCCTTTAAACTAGTTTTAATATTATATTTATTTATCTTATTAGTAATTATTTTTAAATTGCCATTAAATTTACCTGTAAACTTTGATAAATATTTATTTAGTTTATCCTCTTTAACAGATCTATTTTTAGCCCTTGCAACTTTTTCAATAAAAATTAGCTGTTCGTCCAAAGATTTTTCCTTATTTAAAATCTCTATATTTTTAAGATCCTCTAAATTTCCTGAAGGCAAGACTCGAACATTATTAAATTTGTAAATATCTAAAGCTGTTAAGGTTGACCAATTCGTACTTACATTTGAGAAATTAACTGTCACTAAATCATCATCATTAGATCTATATTTGACATCAATAAGTCCTCCATCATTTGGATAAAGAGAAGAATCTATTCTTAAGTTTTGTTCTTTTAATTTAAAGTCAAATTTTGAATTTTCAAACCTTATATTACGATATTCTCCTTTACTCAGAGTAAGTTTTCCACCTAAAGAAGATTGATCTTTTGATAATAAACCTGAGCCATTGATTATTCCCTTTATTCTATCAAAGTTATTATTTACTAAAGATAGTTCAAGTTCATTCAATGGAAAATCATTTGCTTTCCAAACATAATTATTATCCTCTCTAATAATGTTTACGTCTCCTTTATTTGTATCATAAATTCTACTAAAGAAAAAATTATCTAATTTTAGATTTTTATCTAGAGTAAGAGATAAAAAAGAAGGGATTGTAGAATATCTATTATTCATCTTTAAAAATAAGCTTTTACCCTTACTATTTAGACTACCCTCCCAACTTTCTCTAATCCTTATCCCCTTAAAATGAGGATAATCAATATTGAAATCAATAACAGTTTTTGGTTGATTTAAATTTCCTTTTATTTTCCCATCAGCAGTAATAAAACCTCTTATATTATTCTTTCTAAAGAAATTAAGATTAGATAATTGTGTCTTATTTATCATGAAATTTGAATCAATTTCGCCAAAGTTAAGTCCTCTTTTATCAACCCAAAAAGGGAGTTTACCCGAAATAAATACCTCAGGATTAATACTATCTACATACCCTAATTGGCCTTGAAATCTAATTTCATTTACGCTTTTTTCTAGAGGTATATACAGTTTAATAGTTGAAATAAGTGATCCATAATTGAGTTTATTAGAATCTAGTGTTAATTTATTTTCATCACAAATTAATCGCATGCTATCTGAGTTTAATTCAGAGTTTCCTAAATCTGATTTCAGATAAAATTCATCAAAAGATAAATCCCCTTTACATTTATAGTTATTTTCTAATTTTGTAAAACTGAAATTTGACTTTAATTTAGCTTTCTCAAGATATAAATCATTATTGAAAATCTCATAATTAAGATTCCTAAGATTTAATCCTTTTGTAAATATTTGAAAGCTAAATAAAGAATCTTTTAAATTAGTATTTAATTTTATTTTTAAATTCTCTTTTCTATTATCGGAAGAATTTAATACTGCAATATATTGTCTTTTATCAGATTTATATAAAATATTACCTTTTACTTTTGTATTTAATCCTAATTCTCTGATTAAAAAATTCGATTTATTTTTTATTTTTAAATAGATATCGAATGTCCTTTTATTTTTTCTCAGTTCATTTTTCTCATTTTCTGACTTTCGTTTTTGAAAAAAGTCTTTTTTTACATCAACATTAAGCTTATATGGTTCTATATTAAAAACCCATCTTCTATTAATAAGAGACCTCAATGGCATGATTCCCAAATATATTCTTTTGGCCTCAATAACAGAATCCTCGTAATCTATTTCTTTGATTTTTGGGTTTTCTAAAATAACTCCATTAAGACCTAAACCTGAATAATTGCCAAGATCAATACTTTTACCAAATAATAAACCTAACTTATTTTCATAAATTGCTTTTTTTGATTTAAAAAACTTTTCTGCATAATTATTTAATACATATAGCGAAATAAGCCCAACAGTAAATCCTGCAGATGCTAAAGCAATTCTTTTATTATTCTTCAGAGATTCATTTATATTCAAAATAGAATCCCAAA
>TARA_B100000674_G_scaffold267990_1_pt1 | contig 27256 bp, 18 predicted proteins | sample TARA_B100000674 | Tara Oceans TARA_B100000674 (sample SAMEA2622759) | marine metagenome | biome: marine biome (ENVO:00000447); feature: surface water layer (ENVO:00002042); material: "saline water (ENVO:00002010), including plankton (ENVO:xxxxxxxx)" | depth 5 m | reverse complement strand
GGCATCTGTTCCTCCTAATGCTAGACTAACACCACCATAACTCACATTGTTATTAGCTAACTTACTATTTGCTATGCTACCAGCTAACTTATCATTAGTTATACTACCCTGTATATCATTGACATGAATTTTATTATCAGATATATTATTATTAGAATCTCTTGATTTTATTTCTAATCTATTATTTAAACCCCTCCTCATTACTACTATATTATTGTCATCACCTATCTCGAGTTCTTCTACTCTAATTTTTTGTAATGTTGTACTACCACTATGTAGTACTTTAAAACTATTATCAGTACTTTTTAGATCTGTATCACCTAAATGTAGAGTTGAACCGGAAAGGTATAAATCTCTAAAATTATTACTAGCACTACCTAAATCATAAGTATCGCTTGTATTAGGTATTATATGACCAGCAATTGATAATTCGGAACCATTAAAGGTTAAATTTGATTCAGCATTCATGGTATCAGTTCCAGTTGCAGTTAATATACGATTATTATCACCATTTGTCATAAAGTCACTTACGTCAACTGAGATTGAATCAGACGCCACATCAATTCCGGTTCCTGCTCCAATGTTTAGTGTAGCATCACCAGATGTGGCACCACCAGTTAATCCATCACCTGCAGTAACACTAGTAATATCACCAGTGCCTCCACCTCCACCAGAACTTTGGTCAACCCAACTAAGAACACCAGAACCATTTGTTTGTAATACTTGATCAGCTTCACCATCAGAAACGGGTAAAGTAAATACAAGATTACTATCTAAACCGGATGAATTAAATTCAATATAATTAATATTATCATCATCATAAATGGTAATATTTTTATAAAAAATATTTTGATTATTATATCTACTATAAGTTCTACTCATATATATTAATAATAAAGTTATAAAAAAATAATATATAATCAAACATACATATGTTCGGGTGGTTTATCATTATTTGTGTTTTTTTTTAGTAATGAATCAACAACATCAATTGTCAGAATGTATGGATAGTCATTTATAGTAAATTTATAATCCAGACTAATAGAATTATCATGACTATCTTTCAAGATATTGTATATATTAAATTTAGATAGAATAGTTTCAATACATCTATTTAGATTTCTTACGCCTTCTTCATTATGTGTATAATTATTTATTATATGATCAATAATGTCATCAGATAAAGATATCTTATCTACAAGGTTATATGTGTTTAATAATTTAGGAATTAAATATTCATTTGCTATAATTATTTTATCTTTAATATTATATCCATTTGTATTAATAACATACATTCTATCTTTGAGAATTTTATCAATTTTATATTCATCATTAAATGAAAAAATAAATAATACTTTAGACAAATCAATATGGACACCGTGAAAATAATTATCTACAAATAAAGAATTTTGAGATGCGTCAGTAATATGTGTTAACATATGAATAATTTCCTGACCTTTATATGTATCGCTAACTTTATCTAATTCATCGAAATAAATAATAGGATTCATACATTTACAATTTATTAGTATATCTACTATTTTACCACATCGCGAGCCTTCATATGTATATCCATGACCATTAAAGTAAGAAACATCAGATGTACCACCAAGAGCTATAAAAGAAAATGGTCTATTAATAGCATTTGCTATTCCTTCTTTAACAAGTGTTGTTTTACCGTTACCCATAGGTCCTTGTATAGCTAAAATATTACCACCGGAGTTTTTATTGGTAATCCATTTACTAATAACTTGTAATATATGATTTTTAGCATTATGATGACCATATACGGCTTCATTTAAACAATCATTAGTTTTTATTAGAAATTGTTGTTTATCATGAATAGTTGAATTAACATTAACTGGTAAATCAATATAATTACCAAAAGGAATTTTAATTAATTCATTAATCCATTGATTTAATTTATTATATTCACTGGAATCTTTATCAAGATTATTCAAACGTTGTATTGTATTTAATGATAATTTTTTCTGTTCAGAATTCATATTTGAATTAATAACAATAATATCTAATGGTATGTTTGTATTTGATTTAATATATTTAAATATATCAATATATTCTTTTTTTTTTATAATAGACAAATTTTTGAAGTATTTTTTATGATTTTTGTCTTTTTTATTAAATAAATTATCGTATTCTTTTTCTAAATTATTATCATCATTGTATATAAACTTACCATTTTTATCAATAATTGGTTTATTCATAATTTATTAATATATAATTAATAATACTTAAATTAATTTGAGATGTGTAATAATTTAAATATTTAAAAAAAAACAAATATATAATATATAATGGATTCACCCGATATTAAAACAGTATCATCTGTTCAATTTAGTATATTATCACCTGATGACATTAGAGGTAATTCTGTTGTAGAAATAACTAAACATGATACATATGATAAAGATGAACCTATTATCAAGGGTTTATTTGATCCAAGAATGGGAGTTACAGAGATGGGTCAAGTATGTAAAACTTGTGGACAAAAAAATATAAATTGTCCTGGTCATTTCGGTCATATTGAATTAGCAAGGCCAGTATATAATTATCAATTTTTATCATATATTATGAAAATATTAAATTGCGTTTGTTTTAAATGTTCTAAATTATTAGTAGACAAGAATGATATATTGGTACAAAATACATTGAAAAAGTCATCTAAATACAGATTTACTGAACTAAATAATATGTGTCAAAGAATTAACCGATGTGGTCAAGAGACTCCAGATGGATGTGGTTGTATACAACCAGATAAATATAAATTAGATGGATTAAATGGAATTAAAGCTATATTCAAATATATGGATTCAGATAATTCAGAAAATAATTTAAGTGTGGAATATGTTAGATCAATATTAGAAAAAATAAGTGATGAAGACATATCATTCCTAGGGTTTACTAGTTGTTGGTGTAGACCAGAATGGATGATATGTAGTGTATTACCTGTACCACCACCATCAATGAGACCGTCAGTTAAACAAGACAACTCTCAAAGAATGGATGATGATTTATCTCATAAATTATCTGATATTATAAAATGCAATAATAGTTTACTACAAAAAGTAAATTTAGATACTAGACATGATATAATTGAAGATTTAACAAAAGTACTACAATATCATGTAGCAACATTTATAGATAATGAGATACCAAATATATCACCAGCTGTTCACAGATCTGGTCGTCCATTAAAATCATTAAGGCAAAGATTAAAAGGAAAAGATGGTAGAATCAGAAACAATTTAATGGGTAAGAGGGTAGACTATTCTGCTAGAAGTGTTATAACACCAGATCCAAATATAGAACTAGATGAATTAGGAGTTCCTATCAAAATAGCAAAAAATTTAACATATCCTGAAACAGTTAATAACTATAATATAAAATTTTTGAGTGAAATTCTTAAAAATGGTCCAGATATATATCCAGGAGTTAAAACAATTATAAAAAAACAGGATAATATCAAAAAATCTGTCAATGATATAAACAAAGATACGATTGTGTTAGAACAAGGAGATATAGTAAATCGTCATTTAATAAATGGTGATTATGTATTATTTAATCGTCAGCCATCACTACACAAAATGAGTATGATGGGACACAGAGTAAAAGTGATGAATGGAAATACATTTAGATTAAATATTAGTGTGACTCCTCCATATAATGCAGATTTTGATGGAGATGAAATGAATATGCATGCACCACAATCATCGGCAACGAGGCTAGAACTAAAAGATATTATGTCAGTAACGAAACAAATAATAAGTCCTAGAGAAAATAAGCCTATCATAACTATTGTCCAAGATACATTACTAGGAATATACAAATTAACAAATAGTTATTCAGTAGATTATATAAAACCAAAAACAAATCAAATATATTTAGAAAATACAACAATTATACCAGTTAAGTCTAAAAATATAGGAAAAAATACAGAAATAATAGAATCATCAGTATTTACAAAAAAACAATTGATGAATATAATAACAAATGTATCAACATTTGATGGGACTATTCCTAAACCAAAATATACATATGAATACAAGGGCAATAAGAATGAATTATGGACGGGTATACAGATATTATCATATATATTGCCAAAAAATATTAATTTAACATTAAAAAATAATTCTTGGTCGGAAGATTCAGAAACTGATGATATTATTAATATTGTAAAAATAGTAAATGGTATAATAAAACAAGGTACATTTGATAAAGGTTTATTTACTCAAACATCAAAAGGGTTAATACACACAATATATAACGATAATAAAGATAAAGGTCCAATTTTAACAAAAAATTTTATAGATGATTTACAAAAAATAGTAACATACTTTTTACTAATTGAAGGATTTAGTATAGGTATTAGTGATATGATAGCAGATAAGAATACAATGGATAAAATTGATAATAAAATACATGAGAGAAAGGAAGATATAGATTCAATTATACAAGAACTTCACTTTAATATATTTGAGAATTTAACAGGGTTATCTAATAAAGATTACTTTGAAATGAAGATTAATAATATATTAAATACGACACTAAAAGAAACAGGTTCAATGGGATTAAAGAATTTAGATCAGAAGAATAGAGCTACTCATATGGTTAAATCTAAATCAAAAGGTAATCCTAATAATATATCACAAATGGTGGCTTGCTTAGGTCAGCAAAATGTTGATGCTAAGAGAATACCATATGGATATGAAGATAGAACACTACCACATTATTATAAGTATGATGATTCTGCAGAAGCCAGGGGATTTGTAGAGAATTCATTTATTAGTGGTCAAACACCTCAAGAGTTCTTTTTCCATGCTATGGGTGGTAGAGAAGGATTAATAGACACTGCTGTTAAAACAGCAGAAACAGGATATGTTCAAAGAAAAATTATGAAGGTAATGGAGGATATATATGTTGGATATGATTATACTGTAAGAACAAGTTATGGAAGTATAATACAATTTGTATATGGGAATGATGGTATGGATGCTATATATGTAGAATCACAAACAATTCCAATTATTATGATGAGTACAGATGATATATGTAAGAATTATATGTTTAATAAATCCGATGATTTGTCAGAATTTATTAGTGTTGGTATTAATAAAACAGCAATAAATAATGATATGAAGAAAATAATAGAAACATTACTAGACCATAAAAATTACTTAATTAAAGATGTATTTAAATATGATGGGAATAGTTCTACTAAAATAAATTATCCAGTACATATACAAAGAATTGTTTCTAATTATTGTATGAAAACAGAAGGTATGTCAAATATATCTCCAAATGAGATATATAAAGAGGCAAATAAATTAAAAGAAGAATTATATATAACAGAATTAAACAGAAATAATAAGATATTTCATATATTGATAGATATACATTTAAATCCTGTTGTTTTAATTAAAAAGTATAAAATACAGAAAAAAGAATTATATGATATATTAGAACATATTAGATATCAGTTTAATAAATCTAGAGTTAATCCAGGAGAAATGGTTGGTGCATTAGCGGCTCAAAGTATAGGTGAACCTGCTACACAAATGACATTGAATACATTCCATTCAGCAGGTATTAGTGCGAAATCAAATGTGACAAGAGGTATTGCTAGATTAAGAGAATTATTACATTTAACTAAAAATATAAAATCACCAAGTATTAAAATATTTTTGGATAGTAAAAATTCAAATGATATTAATAGATGTAATTTTGTAAAAAATGAATTAGAATATACAAAACTAAATGATATAATAGAATCTTGTGTTATTCACTTTGATCCAAATAATGATAAATTCGAAAGCATTATAAATGATGATAATTTATTTCTATCAATATATAAAGAATTTCTGGATGATACATATGTAGAGAATTATGATGTATCACCATGGGTTATTCGTTTTGTATTTAATAAAGAGAAACTATTAGATACTGGTATATTGATGGAGGATGTTTATATTGCTATTGCTAATTATGATCCACAAAAGATTAAATTTATATTTTCGGATGAATCATCGAAACAAATAATTGGTAGAGTATCATTAATTAACGATGAAACAACAGGTATAGAATCTAACGGAGTTTTCGATCAATCTGATATAATATCAAAATTCAGGAATATTCAAGAAGATATGTTAAATAATGTTGTTATTAAAGGTGTTAATAATATTACTAATATTATTGTTAGTGATTCAGACAATCCACAAATAGTTTATAATAAAGGTGAGATAACTGTTATCCCGGAAAAAATACTAGAAACAGATGGTACTAATTTAATTGATATATTATCAAATAAATATGTTGATAGTATAAGAACATCATCGAATGATATTATTGAACTTTATGAGTTACTTGGAGTAGAAGCTGCTAGAAATAAATTGATTCATGAGATAACAGATGTTATCAAAGATGCAGGAGAAGATGTAAATAACAGACATGTAGAATTATTGTGTGATATGATGACATCAACTGGAAAATTATTATCTATTAATCGTCAAGGAATTAAAGCAGGTAATATAGGTCCTCTTGCTAAATGTTCGTTTGAAGATACAACTGACCAACTTATACAAGCAGGTATATTTGGGGAATTAGACAAATTAATGGGTGTATCTAGTAATGTTATGATGGGTCAAAAAATTAAATCAGGTACTAATTCTGCATCTATATTTTTGGATGAGGATAAATTATCACAAGAATTAGAAAATTTGAACATTAATACCGAACCAATAACATCTGCTACAGACAAGAATATTGATACATTAATGGATGATGATGATGATGATGAGTATTGTGATGATGATGCTTTTAAAATGAGTATCGAATAAATTGAAGTTAATATAATAATTTGATTTTTAAATATTTTTTTTTTATTTAAGTGACATAGCTACTGGCGACTTCAATATGGGAAATTTTGTTAGCAATGAAGCTAAACGAGAGAAAAAGGAGATGCCAAATAGCACATTCATTATGGTTATCTGTATCATCCGAAACCTATATCAGGATGTGGATTATCTATCAGAGAAATCCGACAAGGAACTCTGTGAGATACGGAACAAGAACCCGCGTAACAACATCATATATTTCATTCGGGATGAACAGTACGAGGGGCATACAATTGCTCAAGGCATACTGAAATCACGACATCCTTCATTAGTGGAGTTCTGCAACGAGACATTGAGTGTGGCTGCAGTCTGTACAGGTATCATGAGATTGAAGTAGAAGAACAGTATGGACCGATTGCTTGTTGGGATGTATCTAGTGTGACAAATATGTACGGTTTGTTCATGGGTTACACAGCATTCAATGCTGACCTATCACAATGGGATGTAAGCAATGTTATCATTATGAAAGATATGTTCTCGGGTTGTATGTCATTCGATGCTGACCTATCTGTATGGGATGTAAGCAATGTTATCAATATGGAGGATATGTTCACGGCATGTTTGTCTATGAAAAAAATGAACAAACTTCCTGAGTGGTACAAACAATGAGTAATCACCAAACAAATAAAAAGAGAGTTTTCCCCAAGTGGTTTTTTTATAATTATATACTTATATATATATATATATGACAAATGTATTGATAATAATTATATTATTTTTATTTTTATTATCATCAACTAATTGTGATAAAATAGAAGGATTCAAAAAAGTAAAAGAAATAGATGTTATATTTAATGATAATGATTTTCAATATATACCAATATCTACTAAACAAAGTTTCCCTATGATTAATGATTATTATGTTAGACCAAATAAATATTTAGGAGAAACAAGAGGATTTATAAATACAATTTTGAGAAGTGATAAAGATTATTTTGATAAATATTTTACATTACCAATGGATGAACCAAATAGTACCAGAAATAAAAAAAGAGATTCGATAAAAACATATTTATCTCAATTTTTATTTGATAGTCCATTAGATGAAGAAGATTTAAGAGAAATATATATTCAAAATGATATTAATGATAAATACATGATAAATGATCCATTTGATAAATATCATAAAGTAGGAAAAACTGAATCATTAATAATAACAGATGATATAGATACAACTAAAGTAAAAACATGCTATGATGTAAAATGTCCTGTAGGTAAAAAAAAATACAGTCATAAATTAAATTATCCGATATTTATGGATAATAATAAACAAACTAATGATTTATGTTGTGGTCCTTACTAACTAAATTCTATATATTCTTCTCTATCATTTAATTCATTTATCCTAATAATATGCATATCTTCTTTAAATTTCTTTCTTTCTATAGCATTTTTATGTCCAATATATCTAAACAAAAAGAAGAAAAAGATACCCATTGATACTATAATAAAAAACACTGAACATATTACAAGTATATTATAATATTTATTAATTATGTCATTGATATTCATTATATTATATTATATATAATAATATGAGATGTACTACAATTAATAAAATAATTAATATTATTATTGTATTCTTTATTGTTTTTTATATATATTTTAATAGAACACCAATAAAGATATGTTGATTATAATAAAGATATAATAGTATGTCCTTGTGATGGAGTTGTTATTAATTCTAATAATAGATATATTAGCATATTTCTGAGTCCATTTGATGTTCATGCTCAATATGCTCCAATCGATTCAGTTATTAAAAGTAAAAATAATACACGGTAAAGCTCATATGGCCAATACACCTGCGAGTGATCATAATGCGGGTGTAGAAGTAGTATTTAATAGCATATTTGGAGATATAGTAGTTACTCAAAGAGTAGGATTTTTAGTAAGAAGAATTCAAAATCATATAGATATTGGTGAATATGTTGAACGAGGATATAATTATGGTAAAATTAATTTTGGGAGTAGGGTGGATATAATATTACCTGAAGGAATGACATCTATATTAAAACCAAAACAAAGGGTATACGGTGGATTAACAATTATATCGGCTGACAATATAAAAAATACAATATAATAAATAATAAATATGAACCGATCTAAAAGTTCTCCATCATTACCCACAATAATAGAAGATTCTGAGTTTAATATTAAAAAGTCAATGAGTCAACCAGAATTAACAAGTAAAAAACATATATTTAAATTAAGTGGTTCATATTTAGGATTATCATTCAAAAATATTAATGGATATGCAGTATTGAATAATATACATATTGATTCTAGTGCTTATAATAAGATATCTATTGATTACTTGAATCGATATCATGTTGATAGAGTAAATGATTTTAATTTTACAACATTTAATAGCATCATAAAATTTATAAATTTTATATGGAGTAGAGATAATGAGATAACATTAGAGTTTAAAGAACTAGATGGTTATGAAGAAACAGAATTGGATGTATTTTATAGAGAGAATGATTTATATAAATATAAAATTAAGTTATATGAATTAGGAGTTACAACTATTGAAGATCTAAATTATTTAGAATATCATGATTTAAAAATAATAAATATGTCAGACGATATTATAAAAAAGATATGTTTATTATTGAATATAGAAATGAATAGTAATATATACATTAAAAATGATATTTCTATTCATGAGAAACAAAAATTAATTGATAATTTTAAAAAAAATAAGATTGATGGAGTTATATTCATAGAGTTATCAGACGGATGGATTTCTATTTAATATATATTAATATTTCTAATATATTTATTGTTATATACCGTAATTAAATCAATAAAATTATTTAAGTAATCATTATAAGTAAAAAATACCTCATCTGGTTTTGTTGTTTTTTTTAATTCATATGGTTCTATTTTATAACTTAATATATTTTCAATATCATTTTTGTTAATAAGAAATAAATCAATTAATTTCCATATGAATTTATTCAAAAGGTCGGAACCATCATAAGATACATCATGAATTCTTAGCTTACACACAGATTTTGTTGATTTACAAGGATATGTACAATCTAAATCATCCATAAAACATAATTTATTTTCAATATAAATATTGGGATCCATTTTTTCTACAGTTATTATTTTATCAGTAATTGATTTTATTATTAAATATAATTGTTTTTTCTTGTAGTTAGGTAATCTGATGGGATCTATTAAAATATTATTAATTTCTTCTAGATAGTTATATTTTACATATATTTTCCCCCAATTAGGATATAATTTTTCATCTGGTGATTTAAGCTTCATTTTTTTATATACAGTTCCTTTTATTCCTCCTATATCTGATTTGTTATATATATTATATATTTTTGAATTAATATCAATATTGACAACAGATAAATTATAGGTAATATCTATAGTAAAATTAGATATATCTAGAACCTCCATATGTTTTTCTATTTGTTCTCTAGTTTTGAGATATGTTATAATTGTATTATTAAACAATTGATTTAGATTATTTTCAAAACCAAAGAAATCATTAAATATATATCTGTCATCTACTGTTTTATTGTGTATTATTTTTTTTTCTATTTCTCTTAAATCAATATTTCCTAAAATATCGTATTTTGTTTTATTAATAGTTGGTTTAATAGGAATATAATTATCATTCACTACAATATTAATAATTTTATTTTTATTTAAAATTATACCATTAATTGCTGTGCTTATAGATAATATATTATTACATTCTTGAATGAACGATAAAGATTCATCGAATGAGTGGGTATCAAAATTATCTAGTGAGTAATATAATTCATAATCCGTATTATTTATAATACATTGGGGATTAATAGGAAATAATTTATTTTTATCATTTACTAAATGTGATACTTGATTATATGAATCTATAATAAATCCATTTATTATAATATTATTTGATTTTAATTTAGATAATATTGTATATAATTCAGATGTTTTTGTACTAATAATATTTTGTAGAGTACCTAAGAAATTCTGTAGTATAAACAAAGCTTTTTTATCTGGATTAGGATTTGTATTAGATAATATTTCTAATTCAGGTTTAAATTCGGTTAAGTCTATTCCTTTTGTAATATTTTCTTTGAATGTTTTTTTAGGCCAATAAGTTCTATAAAATAATGGTTCGTAATATGATGACCTTTTTAGAATAACAATATATTCTGAATCTTTCGGTATAAATTTATTTAATGGTATTTTTAATTTAATATCATTATTTATATGTTCTAAAACAATTATATTTTTATTATATATGATTTCCAATAATGGTAGTACATAATGGTCATCTTTAAAATCATCACTATCTATAAAATTTCTATAATTCATCCATGATACATATAGTTCAAATAAATAGCATACAAACTTATCTTTTACTTTATTCAAATATTTTATAAATTCATCAGAATCTTTGTATATTTTAATTTTATCAATATTCTCTGTTAATTTTCCTTTATAATTATTAACCCACAAACAAAATGATTCTATTTGTTCATTTGTTAATTCATTATATTCTTTTTTAAAATAATTAACAATTTTTCCTAATTTTTGATAAGTTTCTATTTTGAGATTAGTTGTTAAATTATTGATAATATTTTTAGAATCTATTTGAAGGCATTTTGATACAGATGTTATGAATGATAAGTTATCTTGAATTATTCCGAATTTAATAAATCCGAATGGTAATCTATCTGTATTTTTAGGACGATTAAGATATCTTAACATATTAATATTTAATTTTAAATTAATAGCTATCTCATCATATTTTGCTTTTGATTCTTCTATCGATTTTGTTTTAAACTTTTTTGTTTTTTCTTTTACTATTAATTCTGTAGAATTTTTAGATACACCTGATTTTTTCTCTAATGACAGATAATTATCATCTTGATTAAAAAATATTTTAAAACTTTCATACGGTTGGCTGTATGAATCTTTTTTTGCTGGAGTAACAGATGATATATAATCTGATTCATTACCTTTTTTCTGAGCTTTTTTACCGAAACAACATGGCATTAGTACACCATCCGCACGATATCTTTTATCATCCAAGAAATCAACATAAATATCACTGACATCTCTATTTTCACCCCAAAGTTTACTTGACCTATCTAATACTGTTCTAGTAGTTTTACCACTATTTTGTTTATAAGGAATTATTTCTGAATCTCTTTCTTCTTTTGTCCAATTTGGATTATTTGGGTCCATACTAATATTTCTAGAAATATCCCAATATCTAGGACATATATAATGCAGTTTTTTATCTACTCCAGTTGTTAAAACATTACTATATGAATCGGGTCCAGAACCAATATCATATGATTCGTTTATATTTTCTAATTCAGAATCATCTAATACAATAGGTTGCCTTTTAGAAGTACTATCACATATTCTAGTGTATGTATATTTATTACCAGATGGAGATACAATTAATGGTTCAAAGTCAAATAATTTAGGATCACGACTAGAGTCAGTTAATCTTTTTATATAATATCTAGAAATATTATATTCAGATTTAGGTGATGAACCACCTGTTAATGAACTTGAACCACCACTCATAGTATTAGTTAAATCACCAGATAAATTAAAACCAATACTAGAATCGTCTGATGAACTACTTATATAAGATAATAAATCATCAATACCTATTATTTCATCCATAGAAATATTTGAGTCTTTAGTACTATCATCTCTAATTGTTTTATACGTATCATTCATTAATATATCATCAAGTCCTAAAATAACATCATCATTATCAATATTCATTGATTTCATTGTTTGCATTTTCTTTTTTGAATGCTGTTCAAAATAAACACTACTCTTTTTATCTTTTTTTAGAAATTTTTGATATAACTTAGTAAATGAATATATAAATCTTATTATTCTATTTAACTCAGAAAAACTAGATATATCATTTAATTCAAATAACATATCAACATTATTTTTATTAAATATATTCATTTCTACTCCAGGTTCATCAGCAATAATAGTATGTACTTTTTTGTTTTCTAAAATATTTTCTTTTTTTATAGAAATCCATTTATCGTATTCATTATCTGCTTGTATTTGAGAAATAGAAAATATATCAACTAATTTGCTAATGATATCATTTCTAGACAAATTTAGTCTAGGATTACTCAATGATGATATGATTGATGAGATTGTATCATTACTATTATAATTATTTACTCTTTTATATCTCAAATATATACTATCTTTGTCATTAATATACATATATTTTTCATCAATAATTCTTGTATAAGGTGTCATATTTTTAAAAAAATTCATAATACTATTTTTTAAAAATTGAGATTTTTTAGATTTATTAACAAAGTTCTTCATTTTGTATATAATCGCACAATTAATGTATTCAACTCTTGTTTTTGAATTATTATTTTTTAAAACAGAATCGTCTAATATTGGATTTTTTACAAAATAAGATTTAAAATTTTTGATATATTTATTATAATCTTTGAATATGATATTTAATGTATCGTTTGTTATGTACAGTAAATCATGATTATCTATAATTAAATCAACTTGACCTTTATAATCTATCATTATAGAATAATAATAAAGTTCATTTTTTATTTCCAAATATTTTTTAATAACAACAACATTATTACTAAACACAAATTTATTGAATCCTAATATATTATTTTTGTTATAATCTTTTATCCATCTATTTAATAAATTTTTATTAATTATTTTTTTATTAACGACAGATGGTTTATATAATTTAAAATAAGAATCAGAATAATCATCAAGTACTAATTTTATAAATGGTACATTATCATCTAAAGATATCTCAGCAAATAATTTTATAATGTTTACTGTATTAGAAATATTATCTAAAATATTAATTTTAACAAAATGATAAATGAATGTATCGCAAGTATAATCAGATTTATCAATAGATTCAACAACATCCATTAATTTTGAGTTATTATTTAATATATTTTGTATATTATCATCTTTTTTGTCTTTTATTAAGATATCTTCTACAAATGGCCAATATTTTTTAATTATACCATTCACAAATAAATCATAATTTGGTAATTCCGATGGGAATGATTCACTATCATATGTTTTACCGCTTGATATACCATTCAATTTATAATAATCATACAAATGCATAAAATATATAGTATCTGTTTCTATATTCTCAAATAATATATTGGTATTATTATCCATTTCTTTGTATTTTATTGTACCATTCCTATATACAAATTCATAATCAATGTCAAGTGTTGGTATATCAATATTTTTATCATAGTTGAATAATATTGATATTTTTTCTTTAGAGTCTAAATACCACATATAAATATATCTACCATCTTTGTTGTATTTTGTACAATAAGAAGATATCTTGTGTGATACAGTTAATAAACTATCATCTGCATATATGTATTCTTTTATATGTTTGTGAGTTTTTGTTTTAACATCAGATTTACTGAATATAAATTTATTTTTATTAATATAATCAACTACTTTTATATCTTTATTAATTATATTTGGATAGCATAAATCTGACATACTAATATAATTATAATGATATTATTTATTTAAAAATATACGGTGTTTCTTGGATTAATTGATTACAATAATATTGAGGATTTTTTGAATAATCTATTGGTTTATATACACCACATTCATTTCCTTTTTCTAATAATTGCCTCATATTATCCCAAAATTCTGGTGTATGTTGTTCTGTTACCGTCATTAAATGAGCTAATTCATGAATTATTATAAACATACATGAATTCATATCATCTATTATTTTATTATTTTTATCTCTAATACATATAGCAATTTCTTCACCTTTATTAACATTATATGCTGTATATTTAGATTTATCAACTAATTCGAATAATGTATCTGGATTATAATTCTGTTTTAATCTTTTAAAATTATCTTGATTAATATCTTTACAATGATTAATTAATGTAGATATATTGCTATTTATATCTGCTAATTTATTGGCAGCATCTAAACTATCAGGTAATTTAGCAACCATATAAACGCGACCATCTTTCGTAGATTTAACAGAAGTTACATCTTTATTTTTATTCATATAATTCATAATACACATTAATACCAAAATTATAATCAATATTATAGTAATATTATTTTTAGAATATTCATTATCTAATAGCATATTAATATTCTAATATATAAAAATTTGAAAATAATCATATGTAATTAGATTAATCAATATGGATATACAAATATTAGATATATCTTCAGATGATATCGACAATGAATTTGTTTTAACAATATATGGTAAAAACACAAATAATACTAGTGTCGCTTGTAATATTAAAGGATTTAAACCATACTTTTATTTAAAAGTACCTAATAGTTATACAGAGAAATTTTGTAAAGATATCTTGTTAAAAAATATTGATTATAATTATAAAAAACATATAGATATTAAAAATAAATATTTTAAATTAAGATCATACAAAGAGTTTTTTAATTATCATGTCGATGAATATGATAATGTTAAGAAATTTTCATTTATTAAATTAGTATTCTATAATTATAGAGGATTTCTTCATATTAAGAAAAAAATTATAGAATATTATAATAAAAATTTGGATACAACAAACAAAATAATCCAAAGTTTTATTAAATGTAATCATGATCAATGTAATTCTTGTTTATATGAAGCTAATGTACCACCTGTAATTAAATTTATACATGATACAAATATTAAACCATCTAGTTGGATTCATATATCTGACTATAAATTAATAGAAGAATCAGATTTTAAAGTCGTATCAATTGAAACATTGATTAATCATATAAAACCAATTAGTGTAGATATTACTAGTAAATATAAGATAGCATCTTTTGATATTGAATGTGATAGTTCTCATGGTGATTTCCCTATGGCTATAAAAAACTTCAAAAAACCAGCATTAGATTTGATAGAAACATATACATCAAAAATGAAGGAATATAATGAATATACAATTGAACAGAAAATATATATTATTAAATGTATTGTTTATAATTTATTTGATATAACATTTGAAGATAAAATAGATATAGATAAAATATATTTATCAACTGATAAACCTATAATATCTGATGATTTTAGTTTATTTACTGATGAATTTGTGAATCAATTAGATAATTGTAATTTGGATAAAAAAACGAGGGACAATATGATAAAATATATAGCAGATACTTTCGATAAATTAAAATATAATAAATATAAGAAAATTAAAATTAAAGGTGACCCAATCATACAAATAGGTACTGTTTTTAAAGAATATGGTACAAACAATACAAAAAGAGTTATTATAGTAATAGCATATGATTCAAATGATACGGACATTTGTGATGATATAGATAATGTACTTGTCATTAGATGTAGAGATGAGCGAGAATTATTAATGAAATGGATAGATTTAATTAATGAAGAAGACCCTGATTTTATAACAGGATATAATATATTAGGTTTTGATTTTAATTATATTCATAATAGAGTTAAAGAATTATTTTATGACTCAAATGATAATATAATAATTGGTATGAAAAATATAAATTATAATTTAGGAAGATTAAATATTGATTGTAGAGATAAATATTATAACAAGAAAAATATATACAAAAAAGTATTTAGAAGAGATACAGAAGAGAATAATGATTTTAATGATCAATCATACATAAATATGGATGGGAGAATTATATTTGATGTACAGAAAGAAATAGAGAAATCTCATAATTTAGAATCATACAAATTAGATTCTGTCTCTTCTCATTTTATGAGAGGTTCTATTAAGAATATCAAAAAAATTAAAATAGTTAATGATGGTATTGTTGTTAATATATTAAAATTGTATGTTGATACAATAAGGAATCTTAAATTAAATGATTATATAACAATCAATACTTATAGCAATATTGGAGAAATGTTATATAAAGATGGATTAAAATTTAGAATAATAGATATAGAGATAGATTGTATATCAATTGATATAACAAATAATAATGTTAAGAAGAATGAATTAAGTAAATTTCTAAAATTAGAATGGTGTTTAAGCAAGGATGATGTATCGGCTAAAGATATCTTTAATCTGCATAAAACAGGTGGTGGTAGTGGTAGATCTAAAGTGGCTAAATATTGTATACAGGATTGTGAATTATGTATATATTTAGTATTAATGTTGGATATTATACCAAATAATATGGGAATGTCTGATGTGTGTACAGTACCATTGAATTTTATATTTTCTAGAGGTCAAGGAATTAAAGTAACATCTGTTGTTTCTAATATGTGTGATAAAAAGAATACAAGAATACCTACATTAGTAGATCAAACAGGTGATAATAGTGGATATGAAGGTGCTATTGTATTAGACCCTACTCCTGGTATATATATCAATGACCCTGTTGCTGTTTTGGATTATGCATCACTATATCCTTCATCAATTATAGAGATGAATTTATCACCAGAAACATTGATAGAAAATGAATATTATATAGAAAAATTAAAATCAGAAAATAGATTAGATGATTTGTGTAATAAGATTGAATATGATAATTATATGACAGTTATGAAGGGTAAAACTGCATCGAAGGTGATAAATCCAGATAAACCAATAGAAACATGTTATTTTGTTAAAAACAAGAGAGAATCGGATAGAGGAAAAATTATTGAGGATTCGATGGGTATTATACCATTAGTACTAAAACATTTATTGGACCAAAGAAAACTAACAAAAAAGAGAATGGCAAACGAACCAAATGATTTCAAGAAAAAGATATTAGATGGTCTACAGTTAGCATACAAAGTCACAGCTAATTCTGTATATGGTCAATTAGGAGCAAGAACTAGTACAATTTTTAAGAAGAAAGTAGCCGCGTGTACAACATCAGTAGGTAGGATGCATATAGATGATGCTAAAAATGGAGTGATAGAATGGGCAAAACACGAAAAATTAGAATTACCAGAAATAATATATGGTGATACAGATTCTGTATTTATTAAATTTTCTAGAAAAGATAAAGATGGAAATATGTTAACGGGTGATGATGCTATTAAACATACTATAGATTGTGGTATGAAATCAGGTGAATATATTACTAATAATATATTATCATATCCACAAGATTTAGAATATGAGAAAACATTTTACCCATTTATATTGATATCAAAGAAACGATATATAGGAGATAAATATGAAACAATAAAGGATGTAGAGAAAAAGAAATTCAAAAGAACATCAATGGGAATTGTAATGAAAAGAAGAGATAATGCACCGATTGTTAAATATGTATTTGGTAATATTATTGAAAAGATTATTATAGATAAAAATTTAAATAAAACATTAGAATGGTTAGATGATACATTATCAGAGATAAAGAAAGGATTATTTAGTATAAACTATTTTATAATAACAAAATCATTGAGAGGATATTATAAGAATCCTATGAGTATAGCTCATAAAGTATTAGCAGACAGAATAGGTGAACGTGATCCAGGTAATCGTCCTAAAGCAGGCGATAGAATACCATATGTGTATAAAAAGTTAAAATACAATGAATTATATGATGAAGATAATTTATATAAGAGTGGACCAAGAAAAGGAACACCAAGAGCAAAAACAATATTACAAGGAAATAGAATCGAATCACCTGAATATTTAACAGATAATAAATTGGATATAGATTATTCATTTTATATATCGAATCAAATAATGAAACCGGTTGAGCAAGTGTTAGAATTAGATATTAATTACAACAAGGGAATATTTCAAAAACACATAGATTAAAATTTTAAATTTTTTGTGTTAATTTCTCTAAAATTTTTTTCTATGTTATAGTATAAAATGGGAGGAGGATTAATGCAGCTCGTCGCATATGGCGCACAAGACGTTTACTTAACGGGTAATCCACAGATTACTTTCTTCAAGGTTGTCTACCGCAGACACACCAACTTCTCGAGAGAGGTTATTGAACAGACCTTCTCGGGAACTGCTGATAAAGGTAAGCAGATTTCGGTTACTATTTCTAGAAATGGTGATTTAGTACACAAGCTCTATGTTGAGACGAAGCCAGTCGCATCAGCGACTGCTGGTACTGTTGCTGCTAATATTGGTCACGCTATGTTTAATGAAATTGAGTTAGAGATTGGTGGTCAGACAATTGACCGTATCTGGGGTCACTGGATGGAGGTTTGGGCTCGTCTCACTGTGCCCAATGAAACTGGTGTTGTCGCACCCCTAAATGGTTCCGGTCAGCCTACTCGTGCTTTAATTGCTGGTGGTCCAAATGAGTTTACATTCCCTTCGGGAACAAATGTTGGTAGTTCAGGTGTGTCAGGTTCTGGTTCTTCATACTTTCCTATTACCAGATATCAGCAAATGGCTGGTGGTGCAGGTGTGTGCACTGGTGATTGGTTAAACGTATCATCTACTATGGCCACACAACCAATTCCCCCTCTATCTGTTCCTCTACCATTCTGGTTCTGTCGCAATGCAGGAAATTCTCTTCCTCTTATTGCTCTTCAGTACCACGAGGTCAAGCTTAAGATTCAGTTCTCTAGTATGATGATTAAAAATATGGACCCTCAGGTTTGGGCTGAATACATATACCTTGATACTTCTGAGCGCAGACGTTTTGCCCAGGGTTCTCACGAATACCTTATTGAACAGCTCCAGAGAGTTGAACAGAATCTCAAGGTTGGTTCTACTGCTGAAACAATGGACTTGAACTTCAATCATCCTGTTAAGGAACTAGTATTCTCGGCTGGTTTTACTACATCCAATGCATCTAAGCAAGGTATGGGATTTTTACCTGGTTGGGCAAATGCATCAACTCAGGTAACTCTCAAGTTAAATGGCCACGACAGGTTTAATGCTCAGAGAAGATTTGACTACTTCAGTCGTACTCAGATTTACGAGCACCACACTGGTCCTGGTAATTTATACCTTGGTGCTGAGGGTCACTTACATGATGAGGTTAGTGGTTCTGATACATCCTTAGGTTCTAAGGATGCTAAATACGACCAGATTGGTGTTTACTCTTTCGCACTTAAGCCGGAAGAGCACCAGCCATCTGGAACCTGCAACTTTTCTAGAATTGACAGCACTCGTCTAACATTTAGTGGTATACAGGGTAAGGACACTGTGCCTATTACTGTCTACGCTGTTAACTACAATGTTCTCAGAATCATGAGTGGTATGGGTGGTCTCGCATACTCTAACTAATTTCTTTTTATAATATTTAAGTTAAATATTTATTTTTTTTCTGTGTTATATTATAATAACATGGGTGGTGGATTAATGCAGTTAGTAGCTTATGGTGCTCAGGATGTTTATTTAACGGGTAATCCTCAGATTACTTTTTTTAAAGTTGTCTACCGCAGACACACTAACTTCTCGACGGAATTAATTAAGCAAACTTTTGATGGACAAGCAGGTCCAGGTAAAACAATTGATTTAACAATAGCACGTAATGGTGATTTAGTGAATAAAATATATATGGAGGTTGTTAATAATCCTACTAGTGATTCAACTACGATTTTGCCTCATAATTTAGGACATGCTATGATTGATTTTGTAGAACTAGAGATTGGTGGTCAAGTTATTGATAAGATTTACGGTCATTGGATGGAAGTGTGGGCTAGATTAACTCAACCGAATGAATCTAAAAATGTTGGAGTTATTAGTGAAAATCTATCTGGATTTAGTACTCATAATCCAGATGAATCAATACATACTAAGCATGATGCTACTGTAGTAAATTCTCTGAAAAGTGGTGTTACTGGTTTAAAAGCAGCACAAAATCAAGTGTCAGATGCTGTTGACGAATTTGCGAAAACGCATTTGAATGACTTTCTTGAAGGTGTTACTGGAGCACCTCCTATGTTTGGTGGATTTGAAACCGTTACTAAATTCCAACAAATGACATGTGCTGGAGGAATGTGCAATCATTCTGGATTTAATGGAGACAAGTTTCAAGGTCGTAGTAGCTCAGGTACATCCATCCCTCATTATTTTTCTGTTCCTATACCATTCTGGTTTTGTAAAAATGCTGGATTAGCTTTACCATTAATTGCTCTTCAATATCATGAAGTCAAACTTAAGCTTAAGTTTAAGACAGCAAACACTGGATGTCCTAATTTTGATACAATGGGTACAACATTAAGTATGTGGGCTGACTACATATATTTAGATACATCTGAACGCAGAAGATTCGCTCAGGGTTCACATGAGTATCTTATTGAACAACTACAAAGATTCGATCAATCTGTTACCACAACTGAGTTTGGTTCAGTTAAAATAGATAACTTTAAAGATGCCAAGGGTAGTGCTATACTTGATTTGAATTTTAATCATCCAATTAAAGAGTTGATATTCACGTCTGACTTCGACACTAAAAATTCTTTACAACACTGTGGTTATTTACCATCTATTTTCTCACAACATAATACAACGGTATCACTTAAATTAAATGGTCATGACCGTTTCTCTTCAAATAGACATATTAACTACTTTACTCGTAATCAAATATGGGAACATCACACAGGTCCAGGTAATTTATATGATGGTGCTGAAGGATTACACATAGGACATGCTCAAAGTGGTTCTTCAACTGCTGTGAAAGGATCTATTATAGTTAAAGATACATCTGGTTCTGGAACATACAGACCATTAGGTCAAGATTTCAGGTCTGATCAAATTGGTGTTTATTCATTCGCTCTCAAGCCAGAAGAACACCAGCCTTCTGGTACTTGTAATTTCTCTAGAATTGATAGTGCCAGATTACATCTAAATAATTTAGTATCTTTTGGTCAACAAACATTAGATGTTGTTGTATATGCTGTCAATTATAATGTTCTCAGAATTATGAGTGGTATGGGTGGTCTAGCATACTCCAATTAAGTTCATTTATTTATTTAAAACTATATCTTTAATTATATATTATTTATAATGTATTCTGGTAATAAAGGTTTAGTTAATCTAGGTAATACATGTTATATGAATTCAATTATACAATGTCTTTCTCATTTATTAGTTTTCCATCCTAAAAATAAAAAATTAATAAATGATTTAAATGATAAAGAAACTAAATTATTCGACCAATGGCTTGCTTTAAACGATTCTTTATGGAAAAATACAAATACTATTGTATCTACAAAAAATTTTGTCATTGAATTTATTAATGAATTAAAAAAAAATGATATTAGTTTCTTTAGTTTTAATCAAAATGATAGTGAAGAATTCCTTCATACTTTCTTTGATTTTCTACATAAATCTATTAAAAAAAAATGTAAAGTTCAATTAAATAAAAATATTAAAGACAAAATAATAATTGAATGTTCTCAAAAATGGAATAAATCATATAGTGATGATTATTCATTTATTATAGAAAATTTTTATTCACAAATGATAACATATACTAAATGTATTGAATGTGATTATATATCACATACAATTGACCCATTCTTATTACTCCAATTAGAAATAAATGACAAAACAAATACAATATATGATGCTATTGATTCATACAAAAATTATAATTTAAATGATGATAATATGTGGACTTGTGATTCTTGTAAAAAGAAAGTAAATGCAAATATAGATATTAAATTTTCTAAAACATCTGATATATTTATCATTCAACTAAAAAAATATAATAATTTAAATAAATTTATAGAGTATCCAGAAACATTAGATATTTCTAAATATACAATGAATTATAATAATAAAAGTTCAAAATATAATTTAATTGGTATGTGTATTCATACTGGAGGATTGAATGGTGGTCACTATTATGCTGTATGTAAAAATTTAATAGATCACAAATGGAGAACATATAATGATTCAAGTGTTCATATTAATAAAAATCATCTTGAGCAAAAACCATATATACTTTTTTATAAAAGATAAGGTGTCTTGTTTTTGAATTTTATAAAAATAATTTGAAATTTTTATATTTTTTTTCTATTACTTTGACACACTTAGAGAAGAGCGAGAGCAAGCGACAAGAGCGAGAGCAAGCGACGAGAGCGAATTAGTGGTGTGTCAACGCAGGATGCCTGGACCCGAATATATGTGGGTCCAGCAGCCAGAGCCAGAGCCGGAGCCAATGCAGCCGGAGCAAGAGCAAGAGCCGGAGCAAGAGCAAGAGCCGGAGCAAGAGACTCTGTTCGTAAAATCTTTGGTTGATGGTTTTATAGAACTAAAAGTTCACCCCAACGATACAGTAGGGGATATCAAGAACAAGATCTATCAGAAGAAGAAGTGGCCGTATGACATGTACGACCTACGGATTCTCTTTGCTGAGAAAAATCTGGATGACAAAAAAACTCTACAGGAGTGCGATTACTGCAAAAACGACGGCCCACTGGTTCTCATTAAGAATAAGAAGGAGCCAAAACGGGAGCCAATGCAGCCAGAGGCCGATGCTGAGGCAGAGATTAGTCCAGTGAAATCCCTTATGAATATTGGGATAAACGAGGAGACAGCAAAGAACGCATTGATTCTGTGTAATGGCGACATAAAAAAAGCTGCGAATTTGATTTTTGAACACCAATCTTTTGAGGAAGTGGCTGAGAAAGCTGCTAAGGAGAAACCGGCTACTGAACCGGAGCAATCTACATCAGTGGTTTGGTTATTTAGAGACACGAATGAGCCATTGTCAGATGAGGTGGCTAGATTCCTCGAGGAGGGATTCAAGAAGTTCGATCCGATTACAGCCAACGGTAGACATTTAGATTTACCAGGAGGTCAGGAATTCGTAGACTTCAAAAGGATGTACATGGCTTCGTGGAAATCAGCGGAGAATGATGCGCAGAATCAGATGCAAAAGCAATATCTCATGAGAGTTATGAGTATTTGAACAGCCCGTGGCTTAGGCCACACTAAGGCTCCTGCGTCAGGAGATTAAAAATGACGAGAAATCAGTGGACTGTACCACTATAAAAAGAAATTAGCATACGATGCTTTTTTTTATATACTCGGAATATATTGCCATTGTAGTTCCTTGCATATATTAACCCATATCTTATCTTGTTGTTTTAACTTTTCTCTACTCTTTAATAATGGGAAAAATTCAAGAAGATCATCTAATTCTAGTAATTCACAAAATTTATGAAGAACATATGAATATGATAAAAAATTTTTTCTATTTTCTGGACAATGCTTCATAAATGGTATTTGAATTTCTTTAAACATATTTCTTAATTTTTCTTCGAGACCAGGTGATAATACTGGTGCATTTTTTCCAGTTACTATATTAATTATTAATGGTATATTTTCATAATATTTATTATTATTAGTACTTTTTAAAATATCTCTAATTAATGAATATTTAATATTTTCTGGTTTTAAATTTATATTTTTTTTTAATTCATTTTTAACATCTTCAAATACTTTAATAGGAACTATTGTTGTTTCTTTCCCTTGAAATTGAGCTAACCATTCATTGAAATGATTTATTCTTTTATATGCGAAATAACTTAATTCTCTAGGAACATCTTTATAAGATATCTTGTCTGAATTAACCAATATATCTACGGTATATCCGCATTTATTACAAAATAATTCACTTTCTATTAATTTAAAATTCATATCTACATTACAATACTTACATTTAAACATTAATGATTCTTCACTATTAAATTTATCAAATATGAATTCATCATTTATATTTGATATATATTCGGATACAATATCAGTATCATTTTTTGTAGATCTATCATCTTTTTTTTTATTATCAAAAAAATTTAATATACTATTATCATCTGTATTATCTGTTATATTATTCTTTGATTCATAATAATTATTTAGTAATTCTCCATTTTCTAAATAATACTCATCCTCTTCTTCTATATTACTAAAATTATTAATGATTTTACTATGTATAGCGTCTATTGTTACTCTTTTATCACTATGAGTTTTTTTTAATTTTTTATTTTTAATAGGCATTCTATTTTATATATTTTTTTTATAATTATTTCTTTATATCTTAAACCAACACCAGGATGGTGGGTCAGGATCTGTATCACACGCTTCTTCAAAAGAAGGAATACATCTTTTCTTAACACCATCACACATTTTAACATCAGCTATTGATATTAGTGCGTAGTATATCGTAAATACATATATTGCGAATCCTGCAGTCCATAATATTGGTATGTGCTCAATACCCATCACAATATCACCCAATATTGGTATAAATTCACCATCATAATATAGAAAATCAAATACAAGTCTAATAATACAATAAACTAAAAATGGGTAAAATATTTGTTTCCAATTATCTATTAAATAATCCAATAATTTATCCGTTATATAATTCTTTATAACATCTTTTTTACTCACATTACTCGAATTATTCTGAGTTATTTCAGCATAACTATTAACTCCAATTATAAATATAACAGCTATTAAACACATCAATAATAATATTAATAACCAGTATAAAAATAATTTAACTGGGCTTTTTGGAGCAAATCTATTTTTTAATTTATCAATAAATCCACCACCAGAGGTACATTTCTTCTTCACATTTCTATAATTAGTACCACCTATTTGTTCCTGATATGGTTCCTGATATGGTGGCTGATATGGTGGCTGATATGATTGTTGTTCATTTGAATTATTTAATACAATTTTTCTCCATGCATAAATACTAAAACGATTATATATGATACATGCAACTATTGTTAAACCAAACTTATATTTATAATCCATTATATATATATTAATTTATAATATAATTTATTATATATATATATTATAATATGAATAAATCAGAAAAATTTATTAATGATATAGTTAATCTATTTCATAATGATTATATAGATCCACCTGAATTTAATAAAGTTATTCATAAATATAAAAAAAAAGAAAAAAATATATCAACATTATGGCATCTTCAGCATGAGTGTATATTAAAACATATATCAGAATTATCCGATTGGTACAAAGAAATACACATATATACAAGTGAGAAATATAATAATTTAGGAAATTATATTTATGCACCTTTAATATTATCTACATTATCAGTTGGTTTATTCACATTGATTGCTAATAATTATGATGAGATTATAGATAGCAAAGTCTTAGTTGTAATTACGGGTGGATGTAATTTATGTTCAGGTACTATAACTGGTATTCTCAAAAAATGGAATATTTCTAACTGGACTACAAATCATATATTGTATTCTGATAAATTTCTTAATATATCTCAAAAAATTAAATATCAATTATCATTACCTTGTGAAAATAGAGAAAAAATGCCTCATTTTTTACATACGATTGTTTCGGAATATCATGATGCTGTATTAGGTGCTCCAAAAATACCATCTAAATATATTAATAGCTTCAAAAAAAATAATAAAATAAATATAGAATTTTGTATTAATCAAGAAATGACATTACCAAGTGAGATAATAGGAATAAATTCTACCGATGTGTATGACTGTAATATTGATGATGTAAATAGTTATATAAGAAAATGTTCATTGACTAAACCCGATAGTGATGATAAACCAGGTGGTGATGATAAACCTGATGGTGATAATAAACCCAATGGTGATGATAAACCCGATGGTGATGATAAACCAGGTGGTGATGATAAACCCGATGGTGATGATAAACCCGATGGTGATGATGTATATCAAGATATTTTAACTGAAGTTATTGTTTCTGAAAATAGTAAAGATGATGATACAGGTTCCTGATATATAATCATAAAAAATATAATCATTAAAATATAGATGACAAAATGCAATAATACAATTATGAATGTAACTGGTTTTCTACATATCTTCTCTATACTTTTCGCTATTTTTGGAACATATAAACAAATATCCGATTTATATGATGAAAAACCATATTCACCTTGGTTATCTATCAGTATTACTATTATGCTACTATTTAGAATACCTAGTCAAATATGTGTATCTATGAATGAAAAACATGGATGGATTACTGTTATTGGTACTATTATTGGAGCAATAGGATATGGCGTAGTTAGCTTTTTAACATTCAAAAAATATAATGATTAAAATATAGATGAAGATATCTTCTGTTATTCTGGGATTATATATTTTTTATATGTTTAATATCTTTAAAACCAAATATTCTATCCATCATCCATTTGAAGATAAGTTTAATCATAATTTATTAAAACATCCTATTAAAACTGGTAAATACCAAAGTAAAATTTGTTTATTAGGTAAATACGTTGGTATATTTTTGTTATTTTGGTTTCTAATTAGACATAAATACAATAATACATTATGTAATAATTTTATTATTATATCTGTTGCTATTGGTTCATTAGTTATGAATATGAATGCATTT
>TARA_B100000674_G_scaffold499326_1_pt1 | contig 27554 bp, 24 predicted proteins | sample TARA_B100000674 | Tara Oceans TARA_B100000674 (sample SAMEA2622759) | marine metagenome | biome: marine biome (ENVO:00000447); feature: surface water layer (ENVO:00002042); material: "saline water (ENVO:00002010), including plankton (ENVO:xxxxxxxx)" | depth 5 m | reverse complement strand
GCGTGACAGGCAGGCGTAAACTCCAGACTTTACCACGCCCCCAATAGTTATTAGATAATCATAATACTGAAATAATTTAGAATAAATTCGTTTTTTTATTGTAAAAAATAATATTTTGAATAAATAAAAATCTATTAACATGTTTTTAGTGAAATTATTAAATTCATTTAAATATTTAGTAAGATTTGTTATTCTACAAATTTCATTAACACTAATTACCATTTGGTATTTTGATAGGTATTTAATTGGAGATTACTTTGATGGTTATTTAATTATCAGAGATAATTTGTTACAAGATCGTGATAGATTTTATCCTTTTATATCAAACAATTTTATAAAAATAGATTTTTATCTCGCCATATTTGTATTTGTTTTCCTGATATTTTTATATCTTTCAAAATTTTATTCATATGTTAACGAATTGACTTTTACAGCTAATAAGAGTTTGTTTGATGAATTTTTACCAATTTATTTGATATGGACTGCCAGTTACTTAAGTTTTTTACAATTTTTTAGATTTGATTCTGTTTCAAGATTTTATTTAATAATCTTTACATTTATAGTTCCAGTTTTTCTTGTTGCTTTTAGAAATAGTGAATTTATATCTTCAATACTTGGTAGAAATCCAACTAAAGAAAATTATATAACTTTTAATCTTGAACAAGATTCAATCTTCAGGGAACTAAGATTATTATCTTTTAGAAACAATTTTGGCGACTTTCAATCTCAAGATCATTTAGATTTTGATTATTATAAAGATACAATTGAAAACTTTAATAAAAAAAATGAAATAAATCTTATAATCTTTGACTTTTCTGACTTAGAAACAATACCAAAGAATTTTGAGAAATTTTTGCTAAACCTGAATAAAAAGATTTTATTAATTACAGATAATAATTTTAAGTTTAATTCACAAATGATATTTCGAAATGAAGTCATATCAAACAAATCAGTTTTCTATATAAACAATGATATCCAATATGGATCTCGTTACATTTCAAAAAGAATTCTTGATATATTTGTAATTATGTTTTTTTCTGTATTATTTATTCCAATTTCGATAATCACGATGCTGTATTTGTTTTTACTAGATGGATATCCAATGGTAATAAAACAAACAAGAGTTGGTTTACATGGTAAAAATTTCAAGATGTATAAATTTAGAACTATGAAAAAAGACTCTCACGAAGAGCGAGATGACTTGCAAGAAATGAATAAACATGATGGACCGCTTTTTAAAATTGATGATGATCCTAGGATAATTAATGGTTCAAAATTTTTAAGAAAATATAGTATTGATGAAATTCCCCAATTGATTAATGTTATCAAAGGAGAAATGTCCATGGTGGGACCAAGACCACTTTTCCCAGAAGATAATTATCACTTTAACGAGCACTACATACGTAGACTAAATGTACTACCAGGGATAACAGGCCTTCTACAAATTAATGAAAGAAATACGGATGACTTTAATATTTGGTATAAATATGATTTAGAATACATTGAGAATTGGTCGATTTTACTTGACTTAAAAATTATTTTAAAAACACCATTTTCAATCCTTAGCTCAAAAATTGCTGGAAAATAGAATTTTCTTAAAATAATTAATTGAATTTTAAGCTTCTTACATGTCTATTATTAGTTAAAAGTGAGCAAAAATATAGATAAAATCAAAATCTTTTATCATGATCTGATCAAAGTATCAAAATTAACTAAAACAAAAAATAAAAAGTTAAAAATCTTCATGTTGGCAATTATTTTGAATTTAATGGTTTTTTTCGATATCACAATAATTATTTACTTTGCTAATTTTTTTTCAAGTAGTTCCGAGTACGACAACACATTGATTAATTTTTTTCTAGAAAGAAATTATTTTCTTCCTATCTTTGTTCTTTTAAGATTTACATCTATTTATTTTGAAAAAATAATTACTACAAATCTCCAGATTGATATTGAGAGAAATTTGAGGGTTTACTTGGTAGAGGAAGTTTTTGATAGAGGAAATGTTTCAGTATCTGACGCCTATTACTATGTAAATACTTTATGTGCTCAAGTTGGAGGATTTTATTCAACTTTGGCTGCTTTCTTTGGAAGCATCATTCAGATTCTTGCCTTCACAGCATATTTACTATTTACAAACTTTGAAACAGTTGTCATATTTTCTCTTGGCAGTGTTTTATTATTTGTACCAACTCTTTACCTAACCAAACAAGGAAGAAAATTTGCTCATATTGCTTATGAATATGGTCAAGAAATTAGTAGTGATGTTGAAAAAATACTTGATAACTTGTTTTTGATAAAAATTCTTGGAGAAGTAAAAAATGAAATTAACAAATTTAATCAAAGCCTAAATGGGTTCTATAAAGCAAGAATTAATGATATAAAAGTTGGGACAATAAGTGCATTAATGCCAAATTTTTTCACCCTGTTTTTTTTGTCGATTCTTTTAGTATTCTTTGACTTTGTAAAATTTTTAACTCTTGATTTTATAGGAATTCTTCTGAGACTGTTTCAATCACTAGGAATATTCAATAGAAATATTCATACTGTCTCTTCTTTTCATGTTTACCTTGAAAAATTATATGAAATTGAAAAAAATAAAGACCTAGTTTATTCAGAAAATTACATATTAAATCCTGAAAATCAAAACTCGGTTGAGTTTCAGAATGTAAGTTTTAAATATCTTGGTTCGGATGAATTACTATTTGAAAACGTCAATTTAATAATTGAAAAAGGAAAGCACACAATAATTACTGGTGCTAATGGATCTGGTAAAAGCACGCTTTTGGGTTTAATGTCTGGAATTTTTTATCCGAACCAAGGTAAAGTTCAAGTATCTTCCAATAAGATCGGTTATGTTAGTGCAACTCCTTTAATTATTAATTCAAATCTTAGAACAAATCTTATTTATGGGAACAATCAAAAAAATATAGAAGATGAAGTTCTAATAAAATATATTGAAAGTTTTAAACTTTTTTCAGATAATTCAAAAGTTGATCTTGAGAGAAGCGTGAGCAATAAAACATTATCTATGGGTCAGATGCAAAAAATTGGCTTCATAAGAGCTTTAGCATCTGGTATCGAAGTGTTAATTCTAGACGAATCAACATCCAACTTAGATTTGGAGTCCAAAGAGTTAATTTATAAAATATTAAGTGATGAGAAGATAACAATAATAAACTCTACACACAGTAAAAACGATTTCTTAAAATACGATAAACATCTCGAAATAATCTTTGATGAAGGTAATAGAAATATAGTTAGTAGATAGTATTTAACTTTTAATCATGTAACACTTAAATAAGTTTTATATTCTTCCTCGATAATTTTGTCTATAGAATATTTATCGATTACTGTTTTCAAAGCATTTTTAGATATAGAATCATGAATCTCACTCTGGTTTTGTACATTTGATATTGTTGATTTCAGGTCGTCATTAAAGTCAAAAAGATAACCATTAACCTGATTAGCTATTATCTCAGAATTATTTGGTATATTTGATGCAAAAACAATACAACCAGATCCCATACCTTCCAAGATTACTTTTGAATTACCTTCAAATTTTGATGATATTAGCAAATATTTATACTTTGAATATATGTTAAGTAGATCTTTGTTTTCAACATTTCCAAAAAAATTAACATTTAAGTTATTTTTAAAAGCTAAATTTTCTAGTTCTTTCTTTTTTGATCCTGAACCATAAATATCGATTATAAATTCCGAATCTTTTAAAGATTCAAAAACATAAGCATAATTTTTTTGATCTTCCAAACGACCAACCATAAGAATATTTTCTTTTCGACTATCAATTGAATGTTCTTTATTTACATATACCCAATTAGGTCTGACCTTTATCTTGTTTGACCCAATTAAATATTTTGTTAAAAAGTTTCTATCAGTCTCGCTTGTAACAAAATAAACATCCGAAAAAGAGATACAAATTTGGGTAAATATGTAAATTATGAATATTGAGAACATCGATCTTTTCTCTTTTATATGAAAAGAGAGCTTATCAAATCCAGTTCTTACTATCAACGGTTTATTAAGTTTAAATTTTAAAATCAAACCTAGCCATCCACCAGTTAGTTGATTAGTTTTAATTAAGTCTGGTGTCGCAATTTCAGATTTTATTTTTCTAATGAAAGTAAAGCATTTTAAATAATTCAGAATCTCAAATTTTGATTCTTTGACATATTTATAAAGTGGATAAACTTTTAAATTTGTAAAATATTCATTAAATTTTAAATCATATTCATTGCCATATGTAATAAAAGTAAAATTAATACCGTATTTTTCAGATAATTTTTTATAAAAACTTATTTCTCTGGACAATAATCCACTTTCCTCCCAGACCTTTAAGGAAGTTTTATGAGTAAATGTCAGTACTACGTTCATTTGATCCAATTATATTCTTCCAATACTTAGTTATTATTATAAGTAATCAGCTACCATTTTTTAAGGTGAAAAAAATATTAGTAATCCACAATTCTTATAAAAATACTGGTGGAGAAGATATTGCAGTAGAAAACGAAATTTTGTTTTTGAAAAAATATTTTGAAGTAGAAACGCTTTTTTTTTCGAATATTGAAAGAAAAAGCTTTAATTTAATTAAGTCATTAATTTTTAGTAATAATAAAAAAAGCAACAAACTTTTATCAGAAAAGATTAAAGATTTCCAACCTGATATAGCCTATGTACACAACACATGGTTTGTTGCATCATTAGGAATTTTCAATATTTTAAAAAATAAAAAAATCAAAACTTATGTGAAATTACATAATTTTAGATATTTTTGTACAAGATCTTTTTTTTCTATCAATCACTATGAGGGTAAGCAAATGTGTGAAGCCTGTGGAGGAAGAAATAACAAATTTAGAATATTGAATAAATATTATGATGATTCTTTTTTTAAATCAATTGCAATTTCACTATATGGTTCTAAGTTTTTTAGATTATTAAAAAATCATGAAATGAAGATTCTTGTTCTGACTCAATTTCATAAAAACTTTTTAAAAGATTTGAATATAAGTGAGGAGAAAATTTATGTTTATCCAAACTTTATAAATATACCCGTTGATAATCAAAATAGGAATGAATCTTATATTGTCTACGCGGGCCGAATCTCTGAAGAAAAAGGAATCAAAGAACTTATAAATGTTTTTTCATCTATGGGAAATTTAAATTTAAAACTTAAAATTATAGGAGAGGGCCCATTGCTTCATGAGATAGTTCATAATAATCAAAATAAAGAAATAGAGATTATCGGAGTTCTTGATAATCAGAAAGTTCTAGATATAATTTCCAAGTCAAGCGGTGTCGTTATTACAACAAAAATGTTTGAGGGTCAACCAACATTACTATGTGAAGCATCAGCTTTAGGGGTACCATCAATTTTTCCAGAAACAGGGGGTATTTCTGAATTTTTTCCTGATAATTATCCTTTAGCTTATGAACAATTCAATTATGAAGAGCTAGAGGGTCAAATAAAAAAACTAAATGATTTAGACTTTGTAAAAAATGTTGGAAATAGTAATAAAGATTATATTAAAAATTTATTAAATGAAGAACAACTCTACGAGGATTTAAAAAAAATACTTTCATAAACAATTCAAAAACTATCATTAACAGTAGTGAAAATATATTTAAATAAACCGAAAGAAGATTGGATTGTTGATAGATTCGTTGATGAATGGAATGATCATAATAAAAGCCTTACTACTAAAAATATTTTTAGATCTAATGTTATTTGGATCATTGCACCATGGACTTGGAGAAAAATAAATAAAGTTTCTTTAAAGAATAAAAAAGTTGTTTGTACTGTTCACCATATCGATGAGTCCAAATTTGTGGGTGATGAGTTAGAAAAATTTTATGAAATGGATCAGTACGTTGACTTTTATCATTCAATATCAGAAAATACAAATATTCAGCTAAAAAAATTTACCGATAAAAAAATTTATAATATACCTTTCTGGATAAATCCTAAAATTTGGTTCGAAATCAAAAATAAAGAATATATCAAAGCAAAATACTCCTTGAGTGAAGATAAGTATTACGTTGGATCTTTTCAAAGAGATACTGAGGGATCAGACTTAATGAGTCCTAAATTATCCAAAGGACCTGATCAATTTTTAGAAATTGTTAAGTCTATTAAAGAAAAAAAACCAAATCTTGAAGTTATATTGTCAGGTAAAAGAAGACAATATTTAATAAATAAATTAAACGAGCATGAAATTCAATATTCTTATTTTGAAATGGCTGATTTTTCCGAATTAAATGAACTATATAATTGTCTTGACTTATACATAGTTGCCTCAAGAGTCGAAGGTGGGCCCCAATCAATACTAGAAGCTACTTTGACAAAAACTCCAATAATATCAACAGATGTTGGACTAGCAAAAGAAATACTTCATCCGGACTCAATTTTTAATATGGACAATTTTTTAGATGCAGTACCAAATACAAACTACGCTTTAGAAAATATTCAAGACTTATTGATACCAGGAGGATTCAATAAATTTATAGAAATGTTCGAGCAAGTTTATGAAAATTAGTATTGGATCAAAAATATTCGATGGACCATGGGGAGGCGGAAACCTATTCGTCATAAACCTTAAAAATTATCTGATAGACAAAGGTCATGAAGTGATACATGACTTAAGCTCTGATGATATTGATCTAATTTTAATGACACAGCCCTTAAAAAAATCTGAATCTGCATCATATTCTATTTCTGACATAATCAAATACGTCAAATATGTAAATAACAATTGTTTAGTTTTGCATCGTATAAATGAATGTGATGAAAGAAAGGATACAAACTATGTTAATGAATCAATCATAGATGCAAGCAAATATGCAGATGGTAGAATTTTTGTCAGTCAGTGGATTAAAAATCTATATGAAAATATTGGTATGAACATGGATAATTCACATGTAATTTTATCGGGATCAAATAAAACAGTTTTTAATTCTAAAAATAGGAGTATCAAAGAACCAGATGAGGCATACAGGTTTGTTACACATCATTGGGGCAATAATTGGAATAAGGGTTTTGACAATTATCAACAACTAGATCAGCTAGTTGCTGATGAGTCATTTAAGTATGATATTGAATTTACATACATTGGAAATTTGCCGAAAAACTTTGAGTTTCAAAATTCTAATCATATACAACCACTTGATGGTGAAAATCTTGCCAAGGAAATTAAAAAAAATCATATTTATATTACAGGGTCAATCAACGAACCTTCAGGAAATCATCATATCGAAGGGGCAATGTGTGGCTTACCCATTTTATATATTAATAGCGGTGGAATTCCTGAATATTGCGATGGATATGGAATTATTTTTGAACAAGATAATTTTAAGGAAAAACTGATTGAGATTATTGAAAGGTATGATTTTTATAATAAAGAAATTCTTACGTACGAAAATAATTCAATTTCTATGTCTGAAAAATACGAAGAACTATTTAAGGACATGTTTAATAATAAAAAAGAGTTTATTGATAATAGAGATCTTGATAAAAAAAATTCGCCATTTAATTTTATTAAAAAATATACTTTCCTTATTAAAAGAAAAATAAAATTAATATGAAAACATCTGAAAAAAACAGTACAAAACTTGTATTTGTAAACTTATTCTTCCTATTTATAAGCATGATAATGATATTTGGAAGGTCTTTTACAGGGGTAAAAATCCTAGGTTATAGATTAGGTGAAATTATTATTCTCTTTGCATTTTTATGGTCTTTAACACTTTTCACAGATAACCCCGTCAGCAGGAGTATCGACAAAAAAATAATTAATGTTCATAGAGTTATAGTTTTAAGTTTTTTTATTTATGTTGTGCTTTCAGGTGGTTCATTTGTAGAGCCATATACTTATAAATCGAGTTCTTATATATGGACGTTAATATTTATATACCTTGGTATTTATCTTTATGAAAACAAACATTTATTGAGATTTGATATAAAAATACTTCTTGTCACTTTGCCTTTGACATACGTATTAAGTTCCGTTTATTATCCTAAGTTTATTCAAAGATTCTTTATTAATTATTCTGATGTTTTAGATTTTCTTAAAGCTTCCGATTTACTTTTGGTTTTTGTTGTCACAAATTATATGTTTTTTATCGCTAGTAAAAATTATAAGAGTCCATTTATTTACCTTATTGTTTCAGGAGCAATATTTTTTCCATACATGGCATTTAAAAGCAAAGGAGCGATACTACCTGGGATTATCTTTTTGGTACTAATGCTGTATCAGTACAAAAATTTTATTTTCAAAAAGAAGTCTTATTCGTTAGCAGTTTTACTAATTGGCCTGTTGTTGTTTTCAGTCTCTTCATTACGTACTTTTGGTGGTTTTGAAAATGTAAGTTATGGTTTATTTTTTTCGGAAAGAGAAGAAGATATAAAGATGCATGAAGAATTTACAAATTTTCAAAGTATTGTAAAAACTCAGGCAGATAGATATGATCCGGATGAAATACCTGATAGATACCAAACACAAGAAATAGAAAGTGTAGACGAAGATAAATTTCTCAATATAATTCCTCCAGAAAAACAATACGAGAATGTGAGTCATTTCTGGATATTTACACTTGCTGACGGCAGGCTTTACTCTAATGAGACAAACATAGATTACAGATTACAAATATGGCAAGATGTAATGGTTGACTTAAATATTCAAAGTAGAGTGTTAACTGGATATGCATATAATGAGATAATTCCAGCAATGTTACCTCCTGAAAGAAGAGGTTGGGATGGTTCCAATGAAAATGTACACAACTATTTAATCAATATATTTGCAAGGGGTGGAATTTTTCACTTGTTTTTATTTCTAACTTTTTATTATCAAATAATAAGTTATTGGAAAAAAAATAATGATAATTTATTAATCCTGGTTTATATGCTTCCAGTATTTTTTACATCATTATTTGATGTTACGATGGAAAGTGTAAGGTATCCTTTAATTTACTTCACATTTCTTGGATTCTTCATTAACTTTAAGAAAAAAATTAAAGAAGATTTAAACTAAAACAATAAGGAAATTATGAAAAAGGCATTTTTAACGGGAATAACTGGTCAAGATGGATATTACTTATCAAAATTCTTAATCGAAAAAGGTTATGAAGTTCACGGTACTGTAAGAAGATCCTCCTCAATAAATACTGATAGAATAGATCCTTTGATTTCTCAATATTCTAAAGATGGAAAGCTCTCGTTATATTATTCTGACTTGATTGACTCATCTTCTTTAAACAATTTAATAAATATGATCGAGCCAGATGAAATTTACAATTTAGCAGCTCAATCACATGTTATGGTTTCATTTAAGAATCCTGTTTATACTTCTCAAACTGGAACATTAGGAACCCTTTCATTGTTAGAAGCAGTAAAAAACTCTCCAAAAAAAATCAAATATTACCAAGCTTCATCATCAGAAATGTATGGTGGCGGATTAAAAGATAAATTAAATGAAAATTCTTTGTTTGATCCTAAGAGTCCCTATGCAGCCTCAAAAGTTTTTTCCCATCATGCTACAAAAATATATAGAGATTCTTATAATCTATTTTGCGTAAATGGAATTTTATTTAATCATGAATCCCCATACAGGGGAGAAACTTTCGTGACTCGAAAAATCACAAAGGCTGTAGGAAGAATTTCTATAGGTATTCAATCTCACGTAACTCTTGGTAATTTAGACGCATCAAGAGACTGGGGCTTTGCTGGTGATTATGTTGAGGGCATGTGGCAAATGATGCAAAACAAGAATCCAGATGATTGGGTTTTGGCAACAGGAGAAACACATACTGTAAAAGAATTCGCTAAAAAAGCTTTTGATCATGTTGGTTTAAATTATGAAGACTATGTAAAAGTTTCAGAGAAATATTTTAGGCCAAATGAGGTTGAGTATTTACTTGGAGATTATTCTAAAGCCAAAAAAGAACTTGGATGGGAACCAAAAACTTCGTTTGATGATTTGGTTTCTATGATGGTAGACCATGATATTGATGAGGCAAAGAGAGAAAAAGTACTTATTGAAAATAATTTACTTGAACCTACTTGGGAATTTCCAACCTAAGCTATATTTTCTAAGAACCAATCATATGTTTTTTTTAAACCCTCGTCTAAGGAGGTTTGATGTTTCCAACCATATGAATTTATTTTGGTAGAATCTATAAGCTTTCGTGGATTACCATCTGGCATGCTTGTATCAAATACAATTTCTCCTTGAAAATCTAAAATATTTTTAATTTTTAGAGATAAATCATAAATTGAAATTTCTTCACCACTTCCAATATTTATTAAATCATCTTCAATTTGGTTCTCAATAATATGTAGAATGCTCATTGATAGATCATCAACATATAAAAATTCTCTCAAAGGCTTACCTGAACCCCAAATACTAAACTCTTTTTCATTATTTATTTTTGCTATGTGCATTCTTTTAATTAAACCAGGTATCACATGACTATCATTCTCTGAAAAATTATCGTTTGGCCCATAAAGGTTTGTAGGCATTAAGTTAATTACAATATGGCCATATTGTTGATTTAGTGCTCTACCAATCTCAATAGCTGATAATTTTGCCATCGCGTATGGAGAATTTGTTGGCTCAAGAGATCCAGTCATAAATGATTCCTCTTTTATTGGATTAGAGGCATTTAAAGGATAAATACAGCTACTGCCCAAATTAATTATTTTTATATCAGTAAATGGAATTGTTGCTTCCAAAATATTAAGATTTATTTTTAAGTTATCAAGAATAAAATCTGCTCTCTTCGTGTTATTTGCATTTATTCCACCAACTTTTGCTGCTGCGTTGATAATAAATTGAGGTTTCGTTTCCTCAATAATTTTCTTAGTTTCATCTAGATTAAATAAATCAGTATCTTGCCTATTTGATAAAACAACCGTATCTATTTGTGTACTATTTTCAAGTATCCTTCCAACGGAAGATCCAACTAAACCGTTTGACCCAAATACTAAAGCTTTCATCCTATTCTCCAAAAAATTTATCTTTTAATCCAAAAGCACTGTGTCCAAATTGCTCAGAGTTTAATGATGATAGTTTATCAACTATATATTTAGGATGTTCCGAAAGTTCAAGCTTAGTTTTATGACTTTTATATCTTTTTTTAATCATTTTAAGCCATGCATTAAATGCTTTCTCAGGAGTTCCCTTACCCTTTTCCCAATTGTTAAATCTTCTGTTCCAAGCTCGTGCAAATCTAGCTCTATCTTCTGCAATAATTTCTTTAGTTCTAAACACTGTGTCATAGTTCCATATTGGTATATCAGATTCAGGCATGTTTATGGGTTTAATTTCTTTGCCATTCAATGTTGGTTGGCAAAGATCTCCACCACCATTTAATTTTATATCGGGATATTCTTTTTTGTTGTATGCCATACAAATTTTACTTTTCAGGGTGAATCTATCTGGAGTAAATATCTGGTGTTTAGGAAAAGAAATAGCAGGAGCATCTGGATTTTCTTCAAAAACTGTTCTAAACATTTTTAAATCATTTTCATGGAAAAAGTAATCTAGATCCATCCTTATTACCCAATCACCGCTACATTTATCGAAACCCTCTTGAAATACATTGCCAATTTTTTCCCAACTAAATTCGTAATCCCAGTCCTCACCAACTGTGATGACTTCATCTGCAAAGTCTTTATAACAAGTAAGGGCTTCTTGCCAAGGGTCCATTCTTTCTTCAGGATTTGTCATGCTTGTAAAAATTGATAATTTCATTTTGAAATTAGTTTTTCAAGATTATTTGTAAAGTTTTCAATTTTATATTCTTTCATTATGGTACTTTTACCAGATTCAGAAATCTTTTTTAATTTGTTCGAATCATAGTAAATTGATTCTATTTTTTCTACCCATTCATTTAATGTATTTTCATTAAGAAAAACTATATTCTCATTATTTTTATAATTTTCTAAATCCCAAAAACCATCAGTCATTGTAATTAGCACAGGCGTACCCATTGCCATTGACTGAAGAGTAACACTTTGACCTGATGGTTGAAGTGAATTTTTAAGAGGCACTATGACTAATTTTGAATTATTATAGATTTCTCTTAAATTTTCATCTGACAATTTCTGATTATTCCATTTACCTTCTATTAAAGACACATTTTCTGATAGCACATCTATTTCATTTATCTGCGAAGTTATAAATGTAAAGTTTATATTTGGCATTTTATTTGCCAGATCTATAGAAAATTTATAATCTCTATGGCTATCATTTCCAATAAATAATATACCTTCTCTATCTGAAAAATCTTTTACCTGACCTTTCCAATATGTTTCATCAATTGAAAATGGTATGAATGTAAATTTTTCTTTAAATGCCGGATATTTATCACTGGCTTCCATGAGTTCGGGTTTTCCTAAAAAAATAAATTCATCAGCAGTTTTTAGAAGAGTACTTAAAAAAGTATTTTGTAGTTTTAACCTAGATTTATTTTTTGGTCTATTTGAAAATAAACCCATAACTATGACACAAAACTTCATTTTTTTCTTTATTTTTATAAGTTTTATCATAGGTAGTACTGATAAGCCAATTCTGTCATTTGTGGCAATGACAATATCCGAATTTTTTAAAACTTTGTAGTTTTCACCCTTGATAATAGAGTTTGTAAAAAAAGATAGACCACTTAGCTTTCTTAGTAATTTATCTATATTTATCAAAAGCCTATTTCTGTTATTGTCATTAAATTCAATTAAATTTGTATCAACGTATTTTTTTTTGAGATCAAAGTATGAGTAAAAAAACTCTTTCGCATAGTTTTTTTCAGACTCAATTTTATTTTTTCTTCCGGATCCAAATACAAATGTTATTTTTTTATCTATCAAAATTTTCTCTCTATCAATTTAACCATAATAAAATTTCTTCGTTTTATTAAGTATTGTTAAGATATCAGTAGGTAATGGATAAAAACGAAATAATCTCTGGCTACAATTTTTCGAATACTTGTAATGTAATCTTTTCAAGATATGTTTCTTACGAAGAATACGAAAACCTTGATCATTCAAAAATAATTGTCTTACAAAAAACTAATGACTATATTTTTTACAGACTTAAATCATTTGAGCTTAGTGAAAATGATTCAATTTTTTGTAACAATTTTTCGATTTCATCTTTATTCCATTTACTTAAAGATCAAAACGATTTCAAAAATATAAAAATTGTATCTAGTCAGACTGATCTACCAGTAACAAAAAAAATTTTTGAAACAAAACCTACATGTGTATCAAAATGGTTTTCTGTAAACGTTGAACATAAATCGGATGATTTAATTGCAATTCCTCTTGGAATTGGAAATAATTTCCAGAAAAAATATGTAAATCCTGAACTTTTAGAAAATGCTAATGAAAATTTCAATTTTGAGTCAGAACCAACTCTCTATTTAAATTTCAGAGAAAATACTAATGAAAAACATAGAAAATATATTACAGAAAGTTTTATTAATGAAAGTTGGGTATTTCATTCAGAACCTAATTTATCCATAGACAATTATATAAAAGATATAAGTAGCAATAGTTTTGTATTAGCTCCATGGGGAAACGGGATTGATACACATCGTATTTGGGAGTCATTATATTTGGGTTCAGTACCTGTTGTGAAATATCACCATTCATTAAATACACTAAAAGATTTACCTGTGTTATTTGTAAATGATTATAAAGAAATAAATCTTGAACTCTTGAACAAAACACAAGAAAGGTTTAAAACTCAAGATTTTAATCTCGAGAAACTGAATTTAGATTGGTGGTTGAAAAATAAAATTAATATAAATAATGAATCAAGTATGCACCAATCAGTGACAATAAAGAGTAATTATTTCAATAATTCGCTTTTTCGATTTCAATTTATTCTTGATAGAAAGTTTGAAAGTTACAAAAAGAAAATTTCTTATTACTTTAAAAGGCTAATTTCTCTTATACGCAATAAAGACTTATAAAAATTTTTCCCATGTTTTTATTTCTTTTTCCTCAACCATAATGGCAGTTGGTAAATAATTAATTTTCCTCAAATCTTTAATTGTTTGTTCTATTTCATCTGAACGACCCCACCTAGAGGGAGAAACAAGACAACTTGAAAATTTATTTACAGTTTCTAGATTGTTTGAATTTAAAGGAAGTTTCGTGAAAGTATCAATCCAAATCCATGACACTTTATTAATTAAATTTTTAGATGTTTCAATATCTTCATATTCTGAAAATCTTGTACACATATAATTTCCATATTTTTCATAATTTTTAATTATGTACGGAAACTCAGTATCTAATAAGAAAAAATTCTTTACCCCATAATCAAGTAGTGTCTCAACAATTAAGTTCTCAATGCCGGATTCTTTGACATTTGCAACAAATAGTGAATGTTTGTAGTCATTAAGTAAGTCAATTAGAGGGATATTATCATTTGATTGATCATGACCTAGGACTAATTTTTCATTGCTATGTCTAATATCTACTTCTATACCAAACATTGGATCAATATTTTTTAATTTTTCTTTTGTATTAACTCTATGAACTACATATTGCACATTACAATTTTACATTATGAATAAAAGTTATTCCTATTTAATAAAAAATGGGAATTTTAATATTGAAAAATATCTTCCACAGATAAATGCCATTTCATTTATTGGATTAGTATATTTAATTTTTCGTTTTATTTTTGTTGCATTTTTTCAAAACAGTTATGAGGTTCTACATATTGACGAAAGAATTATCATAAATGATATTTATAATGTTTGGAATCTTGATAATGAATTTAATCGATATCCCAATGTAGAAAATGACCTTATTAAAAATATATACCTTGTAATCACAGAGTTTGCTTATGGTGGTGATTTAAGATATGGACGAATTTGGTCAAATATTTTTATCATATTTCTAGGTCCTTTTTCATTATTTGGTGATCAAACTTTAATAACTGCTGTTCGAATATTTACAATAATTATTTACTTTATATCCATCAATTTATTGATTAATTTGTATTTGAATAAAAATCTCAGATGGTTTTATTGCTTAATTTTTTATACAATTCCTGGAGTTCTTTACTTTAACTCTGTACCAAAACCAGATCCTTTTGTTATATTTTTTATAAGTATTGCACTGTATTACTTAAACGAAAAAAAATATAACAAGTCAATAATATTTTTTGGAATTGCAACGGGAGTAAAGATAGTTGGTATTTTTGCTTTGTTACTCGCAATTATTTATCTTCTTTACACAAAGAAAATTACAAGTGACTTTAAATCTATTGGTAAGACATTGTTTTATTCTTGGCTTGGTTTTGTTATTGCAAATCCTGTTTTAATATTACCTCCAATATCGATTAGAAATCTTCCAAATTTTTATTCTGTTTATTATAAATGGATTGATTCACAGTCTTTGTACGACCAAGAGAAAAGATTTTCTTTTGATTATTTTCAAAACTGGCTTGAAACATTGAGTATCCATTTCTCGTATGGTTATATTCGGTCAGAAGTTTTTTCAATTTTAATGATTGTATTTTTTTTGTTTTTTATATTTAAGCTAATTTCTTATGAAAAAATAAATATTGCATTTATATCATTAATTGGTTTAACCCACTGTATTTTTATTATTATTTCAGTACAAAGGCAATGGATACTTTATTTGAATTATTCATTTATTTTTATATTTTTAGGCCTGCTTTATTTTATAAATTTGAAAAAATTTAGGTACATTTACTTTATTCTATTTTTCTTAATAATTGTTCCCAATGGTTTAATGAAAACGAATAGCTCTCTTGCTGCAAGAGATACATCTATATCTAAAGAAATCAGTTCCATAAATATGGTGGTCGATAGATTAGAAGATCTTTATGAGAATAAAGAAACCAAGTTTAATGTCGTATATTGGGATCCATCAATTGGAATGCCAAGAAATAATGTAACATATCAAGCACAATTTGATGTAAGAGAAAATTGGGAAGGACATGATCTTGATTACATACTTGAATTTAGTGATTTTTATGTCACAAAAAATGATTTAAATTTGGATAAATATAATAAATTCACCGAAAGAGATTATTTCATTTATACAAAAAAGAATTAATCGGAAAAAATTCTTCCTATTGCTTCATCAAGGGTTGTTTCAAAATCAACTGTGGCATCATCAGAAAAACCATTAATGAGGAAAGTTTTTGCTTCAAACTTTAGCTTCCATGGTTTCAGGTCATTTTCTACAGAATCTCCTACCGCAAAAAAATCATAACCATCTTTTTTAAAATTTTCTAAATCGCTTGATACATGTTCTATAAATTTTTTATTGGGTTTTTCATATCCAGCATCTTCAGAAGTAACAATCTTATCAAAGAAATCTAAATTCCAGGCTTTTATTTTTTTTAACTGTATATCAGTGTTTAAGTTTGTGTAGAGATGGAACACTGTCTCTGAAGATTTAGAATTTCTAATTTTTACTAAAGATTCACTATTAATATCTGCATTTTTTATAAAGTTTTCCCAATATATATCTGCAAGTTCATGTGCAACTGTTAAATCATCATGTTTAATTTCTTCCAATAAAGCTTTAAAGTACAAAGTTCTATTATTTATCGACGTACTATCTTTCAGTGTTTCTTTTATTTTTAATCTTGCAGATGAATATGAGTTTAAAAATGCATCTTTATTCTTTATTATTTTTTGATTCAAAAACACCTGATCCAAAGCTTTAAGATGTGTAATCTCGTAACTATAAAATGTGTTGTCTAAATCAAAGATGATAATTTTTTTCAATTTACAGCAGTTCTAATTTTTTGGACAAGAAATAAATTATTAAAGAGCTTTTTAAATTTATTTCGTCATTTCCAAACTCAAACTTATCATCACGAATATTGCTAACACTTTTCACTAGTTCATTAATTAATTCTTGATTGTATTTTGTACTTTCAAAACTTAATTCAGCATTTTCACCATCATATTTTTGATCAATTAGTTTTACTTTAGAATTTTCAAAAATTTCTAATATTTCTTCTAGATACTCGGTAGAAAACATAACTTGTATCTTTATAGTATTCTCGTCCAGGCTTAGGGTATTTATTGTTAAGTCGGCATGTTTTTTTTGCGGCTCAACAAAAGTATCATAATCTTTTTCTCTACTTTTTATTTGATTTTCAATCTCTTCCATACTTTTATTTCTCTCAAGATCACGATTAATTTTAAATTTATCTTTTATATTTTTTTCTAGATCAATATACACTTTTAAATTATAAATATTATTTAAATCTTCCATTAGTAAAGGATGTAATCCTTCAATAAGTAAGAAATCATTTACTTTTATATTTTTTGGTTCATCGAAATTACCAGTTAAATGATTGTATTCTCTAATTTTTTCAACATTACCAGAAATGATTTCTGTGAGTTGTTTTTTGTAGAAGGATAGCTTGTTAACTATTGGATCGAGATGAGTCTTAGTTTCCCATACTTTGTCTCCTCTTTCATATTTGTGATAATTATCTATTTCAATAACTGTTGTATTTTTTGGACCGAAAAAGTCACTCAGAATTGATGTTATTGAAGATTTACCAACACCTGAATCGCCCGCTATCGCAATTAATATTGGTTTAGACTTGATTCTGAAGAATTTGTTTTGCACCAAGAATTGATAAAAATATTTCATTACGATCAATGAAAAAAAGAATTGAATTGCGATAAGATTTTCATTTACTGTTGAGTTAAAAATTTTTAAATCTATAACTATCACAGATAAAAAATAGATATAAATTAGATATTTTCTTGAATTTTCAACCGAAAGAAATACATACACTATTGCTGGAATTGACCACATGAACCATCCAAGATTTGAGAAATTTAATATAAACAGAGGAAATGTACAGATACCTAGACAGGATATCAATCCAAAATAATCCATTTTTTTCAAATTTTTATAGAAAAAGTAATAAGTTATAAAAATAATTATCTGAGAAATTACAAGTGTGTTTAAATTAAAAATACCACTGTTCTGAAGTACATCAGCACCTTCAGTTATTCCTTTTAATACAGAGTCATAATAAGTTTTGCTTAAAAATATAGGTAAATAAATTCCCCCTATAATGACGAATGACAAAAAGCTTGATTTCACAGTCCTACTAATTTCACTCGTATTTCGATAAATGTAAATGAGTAGTAAGGGCAGAATAAGAATCAATATTGATTTTGTACCTATTCCCAACGAAAGAAATATTAAGGCAGATTCAAATCGTTTATTTTTGAAGCTATTTAAACAGAGTAAGAAAAACAAAAGTGGAATAAAATCTAAATATCCTTTAACTCCAACAGAGTAAATAATTATTGGATTTAGAACAAAAGGCAGCATTAATTTATTAGTATCTACATCAAAAAATTTATTTAGAATTGATATCGATACCAATTCAACAAATATATATGAAAGAATCGTAAAAGATACAGGTATTACTTTTGATAACAAAAAAAATGGCAATAAAAAAAGATACATTACATATCCATATGGAAAGCTCAAACTTTCATTAGAGAGTTCATATATGTTTTGATAAGGGTTTAAACAAATTTCCTTACAAGAATCAAAAAACGCTAAAAAACGTTCACTTTCTAGTTCTGGAGTGAGAGTTAATATCAAGAGATATTTCAATATAAAAATAACATATATATTGTTTTTGTTTCTTAACATAATCATTAACATTATATTACTTATAACTCATGACCGATATAAATAAATTTCTAAAACTATCAACATCAATAGGTAACGATTTTTCCTTAGTTCAAGGACCAGGAGGTAATACGAGCTACAAAGAAAATGAAAATATTTCTATAAAAAAATCTGGCTCTTATTTAAAAGATTCTTTGAAAAGTGAGATTTTTGTTGAAGAAAATTTATCTAAATTAAGAAATTTTTATAACAGTAATAATAAAAATAAAAAATACAGTCCTGAAATGTCTATTGAGACTCCGCTTCACATAATATTTGATGAAAAATATGTATTTCATTATCACAGCATGATTTCAGTAATTATCTCCTCTGGAAATAATCTTGAAGATATTAAGGAGTTATGTACAAAACTTAACATCACCTGGATTCCATACAAAAGACCAGGATCCTTATTATCAGATGAGGTAAAGGTAAATTTAGATAAAAGTGATCAAAAAATCTTTTTTCTACAGAACCATGGAATGTTAATTGCTTCAAATGATATTAATCAAATAGAGGATAAGATATATGAGTTAGAAGTAGCTATGCTTAAACATCAAAGTATTGAAAGAGAAAACTTACTCAAAGAATTAAGTGTCGTTGGTAAAAATGACAATAATTTATTTAGATATAGGTTCGATACAAAAAGGTTAAATAGTGCTCTTCAATTAAATAACAAATTTCTGTATCCTGATCACGCAGTATTTGGAAATTATTCATTTGCAGATATATCTGACTTTAATTCAAACACTGATGATAAAATAATTTACTTTGATGATGAAAATTTATTATCGTTAAATCCTCTAAATGATACTGAATTGGAAATCCTAAGAAGTATTTTGATTGTAGCTGATGCTTGTGAAGAAATTGTTAACTACATAGACAAGTCTTCAGGAGATGATTTATTGTCATCTGAAGATGAAAAGCTTAGAATTGATAAAAATTTATGAAAATAATTATACCAATGAGCGGTATAGGAAACCGATTTAGAGAACGTGGTTATGATACTCAGAAGTACTTGTTACCAATTTTTGAAAAACCAATTATTAAGTATGTTTTAGATCTTTTCCCTGATGAAGATGATATTAACTTGATCCTCAATGAAGATGACTTTAATGATCAAAAAGTAATAAAAGAAATATCAAAATTTGATGACGATAACAAAATTAAATATCATTTTGTAGAAGCACATAAAAAAGGTCCTGGTTACGCCTTGCTATCTACTGAATTATTAAATACTGATGAAGATGTATTCATAAATTATTGTGATTTTTCAAATATATGGGATTGGACAAAAATTAAAAAACATATAAAAAATAATAAACCCGACGGTCTTCTTCCTGCCTACAAAGGTGTGCATCTACATACAATTTATAGGAACAATTATGCCTTTATAAAAGAACAAGATTTAAAGCTTTTGTCAATCAAAGAAAAAGAACCGTTTACTGATGACCCCATGAATGAATTTGCATCTACTGGTGGTTATTATTTTTCGACAGGTAAGGTTGCAAAAAAATACATCAATCAATTATTTGAAAAAGATATCTTAATTAATGGCGAAGCATACATTTCAAGTGCTTATGACCTTATGGCTAAAGATGGTTTAGAAGTTGATATTTATAAAATTGATCACTTTTTTCAGTGGGGAACACCAGAAGACTATGAAGAGTTTATATATTGTATGAATGAGATAAGAAGTCTTCATCAGTCAAAACCGATAGATTTAAAAGACATAAATCTTGTTTTACCTATAGCTGGTGAAGGAAAGAGATTCAGTGATAAAGGATATAAAACTCCCAAAATATTTTTAGAGATCCAAGAAAAAATTATGATCGAGTTGATTTTTAATAGATTTAAAAACCAAGCAATGACTTTATTTTTAACAAACAATTCAATTTATAAAAAAGTTTTAGAATTATTCGGTAAATTAAACAACTCTGACGTATTTTCAACTGAAAACCAAACTAGAGGTCAAGCCGACAGTGCTTTAAAACTAATTAATAAAATTGAAAATGAACTTCCTATTTTTGTTCAATCTGGAGATTGTATTCTTGGTGATATTGATATGGATAATGTAAGATCATTAAATCCAGATATGGTAGTTTTTACAAAAAAAAATTATCGTAGAGCATTTACCAATCCTCATAATTTTGGATGGGTTTTTTCAGATGAGAATGTAATAAAAAAATCAAAAATAAAAAGTTCGCCGGAACATGACGATTATTCTATGATTTTGGGTTCATTTTTATTTAAAAACAAAGAAGTTTATGAAAGATTATTTAATGAAATTGAGAAAAGTGTCGACACAGAGCTACATATTGATTTTATGATTGAAGAAGCTATAAAACTTAACCTAAAAGTCATAGAAATTAATGCAGACTATACATCAGTTATTGGCACTCCTCTAGAGTACGAGCTTCATAAATACAGTGATCATATCTTCGACAGGATAGGTAAATGAAAATTAATTTAGTTATACCATGCTATAACGAGGAGGATTCTGTAAGGAATTTATATAACAATCTGACTGAATTTGGTGATAATGATATTTATTTTTATATTTTAGATAATGGATCAATTGATGGCACACAGGAGGTCTTAAAGGATCTAAATCAAACAGAAAACATTAAATTTATAAATCTTCAAGAAAATAGAGGATATGGATATGGAGTTCATTATGGATTAAAAGAAATTTCAAAAGCTGATTATATAGGATGGTTTCATGGTGATCTTCAATTCGATATTAAAAATCTTTACAAAATAAAAAAAATTATTGACGAAGCAAAAGTTGTTAATGGTAAACCTATATTTTATAAAGGAGTAAGAAAGGGTAGATCACTTTTATCAAACACTTTTTCATTATTTATGGGAATTATTGCAACCATAATTCTAAGAAAAACATTTTATGAAATAAATGCTCAACCTACTATATTCAGTCCTAATCTTCTGGATCAAGTAAAGAGCCCTCCATATGATTTTTCATACGATACTTATATATATTGGCTTGCAAAAAAAAATAATTATAAATTCTTAAGAACAAGAGTTGAATTTCCTGCTCGGCAATTTGGTGAATCAAAATGGGATTTTGGACTTATTTCAAAATTAAAATTTTCATATAAAAATATGAAATATATATTAAGCTTAACTGGAAACGATTAGTGGCTGATTTTATATGTTAAAACTTATTTCAAAACTTACCTTTTTACACTCAATTTACAGTTACCTAATTAACTTATTACCTAGTTTTCTTATTCACAACACATCAAAGTATGTAACTATAAAAAAAATAATTACTAATTTACATATCGATCAAATTAAGGGAGATTGTATTGAGTTTGGAATCTTTACTGGTTCTAGCTTTAAACACACGATTAGGACTGAAAACAATATAAATAAAAATAATAAAACAAAATTTTTTGGATTAGATTCTTTTGAGGGTTTTCCAGACAATGATCATCCTTTTTTTCAAGACATTAATTTTCAATCAGATTTTCGTAAAGCAAAAAAAATTGAAAAAAAATTTAAAGATCAAGCTTTTATTTTTAAGGGATACTTTAAAGATTCTTTACAAAATGAAAAAAAATTAAATGATGTTGAAAAAATTAAGTTTGCTCATATAGACTGTGATCTTTATATTTCTGCAATCGAGCCAGTTGAATATTTATTAAAAAGAATGGTTAAAGGTTCTTATCTAATGATTGATGATTTTACAAATATTGATCCAGATGGAAATAGTATAAGAGATTTATTTCATGAAAAATTTCAAAATTTTGATTATGAAGTGACTAGCTATTTTGGTATTGATGGTGTAGTTATAAGATTTTTTGGAATTGATAAAATTAATGATTAGATATTTATATTCCAAGAATTAAGTAGTATTTTTATATGAAAATTTTTGTAACAGGAATTGCAGGTTTTTTAGGAGGCCATGTCGCTGAAAAACTTCTAAAAGACGGCCATGAAGTAAGTGGCTGTGATAATCTTATTGGCGGCTATCTAGATAATGTTCCAGAAGAAGCTGAATTTTTTCAAGTTGATGCTATTTATTTAAATCAAATGAGAAAAATGACTCAAGACTCTGATGTAATAATTCATACTGCATGCACGGCGTATGAAGGTTTAAGTGTTTTTTCACCTTACCTTGTTGGACAAAATACATATCAAATATCGATGTCAGTATTTTCTGCAGCAGCAGAAAATAAAACACCTAAAGTAATTAATTTTTCAAGCATGGCAAGGTATGGGGAACAAGAAATTACCCCATTCACAGAAGATATGATCCCACAACCTCAAGACCCATATGGAATCGCAAAATTATCAGCAGAAAAAACTTTAGAAGTGTTAAGTGAAGTTCATAATTTTAAATATGTAAATCTTGTACCTCATAACATAATTGGCCCAAAACAAAAATACGATGATCCTTATAGAAATGTTGTATCAATAATGATAAATAGAGTTTTAAACGGTAAAGCCCCAATTGTTTACGGAGATGGGGAACAAGTAAGATGTTTTTCAGATATTGATGATGTAGTTAACCCACTTGTAAATTCATTAACAAATAAAAAAGCAGAAGGTGAAACTATAAATGTTGGGCCAGATGAAGATGCAATCTCAATTAAAGATCTTTCCCTTAAGATTTTAAATGTTTTGAATAGCGATTTAGAGCCAATTTTTGTCGATCCCAGACCACAAGAGGTAAAATTTGCTCACTGCTCAGCAGAGAAATCGAGAAAGCTATTAGATTATAAAACTACAGTAAGCCTTGATGAATCAATTGAAAAAATTGCAAATTGGATAATACAAAGGGGTCCAAAAAAATTTAGGTATCATCTAGATGTAGAAATACTTAATGAAAAAACACCTAAAACTTGGAAAAATAAATTAATTTGAAAAAAGATTTACCAATTGATTTGGTAATTGTAAATTGCCTAGATCAACAAGAAGCGGTAAAAACTTTAAATTATTGCAAAAGATATTTCAATTTCAATAATTCAATTTTATTTTCTGACAAAAACACAGAAAATAACAAAAACCAATTTATTAAAATTGAAAAAATAAATAATATTTCTGAATATAACAATTTTATGCTGAAGATCGGAGAATATATAGAGTCAGATTTTGTATTAGTTGTTCAAGATGATGGTCATATTGTCAATCCTAATAATTGGTCGGATGAGTTTTTAGCATATGATTACATAGGTGCTCCCTGGCCCAGCTCAAGAAAGTGGAACAAGAGGTGGAAAGGCGAAAACAGAGACAAAATAATATCAAGTCTTTCAAAAAATAGAGTTGGAAACGGAGGATTTAGTCTTAGAAGCAAAGAGTTTCTTAACTACAGTTCAAAATTTAATGACTGCCTTTCTTATGCTGAAGATGTTTTTTTGTGTCTTGTTAATTATGAAGAAGCTATAAATAATAAAATAAAGTTTGCACCTTTTGAAATCGCTTTGAAATTTTCATACGAAGTACCATTAGGTGGTTTCAAAAAAAATAAAGAGAAAAAAAATAGGACATTTAATAAAGATAATCATTTTGGCTGGCATGGTAAAAGATTTTCAAATTACGAGGACCTTCTAATGTTAAAATATTCTGAGGAAGAATGAGTAAGCAAATAAATTTTATTTATGCTGCAGACGAAAATTACAATAAACAGCTTTTAATTTCTATAAGTAGTCTTTTAGAGCAATTTTCGGGTATTGCAAAAATTCACATTATCCATAAAAATCCATCATCGTTTATTCAGAAATTACAAGAGATTGATAGCTCTGATAAATTAGACCAATTAAATATTTACGAGTTTAAAGAGAGTAAAGTTCTTTTTCCTAATATTGAAGGAACTCATATTTCCGAGGCAACATATTACAGATTATTTGTAGATAAATATATTCCAAAGGATGTTACAGAATATGTTTATTTAGATGCAGATATAATTTGTCTTTCCGACCCATATGATTATTTAAAAAGTAATATTGACACACTCTTGAATTCATCATTTTCTTTTTCTGCAAGAACAGAGTTAATACGAGACAATAATAAAGATAAATTCTTACAACTTGGATTAAGTGGCGACAAGTATTTTAACGCAGGAGTACTTATAGTAAATCATACTGATTGGTTAACTAAGAATGTATATTCTGAGCTTATTAAACATATCGACATAATCAAAAATAATATTGAATTCTGGGATCAAGATGTATTAAATTCTTATTTTAATGGAGAATATTTAGAAATGGATAATAAGTTGAACTATGGACTCGATCTTTTCAATAATGAATTAGATAATAATTTAATCAAAAAAAATTCAATTTTCCTTCACTATCAAGGAAGTAATAAGCCTTGGGATATTGTCGGTTCAACGATGGAAAGTAGTAAATTTTATAATCATCAACACTACAAATTATTTGGAAATAATTATCATGTTGTCTCAAAATATAAAAGGGGTGATCTCCTTAAACTAATTAAAATAATTTTTACTCTCAAAATTTTCAAAATTAAAAATCCGTTTGGGTTTATTTCAAGTTGTATAAGAAGCTTAACTTAGATTATGGACAATAGTTATCTTAAATTTATTCATGCAGATGATTTCGGTATGAGCCATTCTGTTTCTAAAACAATTTTAGATTGTATTCAAAATGGTTCAATCAATAGTGTTTCTGTGATGATGGTTCAAGATAGAAAATATTTTAATGAACTAAAGCAAAGTGGAGTAAAAATTAAATTACATTTAAACCTAACAAGCTACCCAACTTATTATTTCAAAGAGAGTGAAAAATTACCTAAGGATCTTGATTTTTTCAAACTATTGTTTTTAAACAACAAACATAAAGAAATTGTTCTAAAAGAGATAAAAGCTCAGATTGATGATTTTTCTAATTTTTTTCAATTTGATGAAATTGCTATAGATGGACATCATCATATTCAGACAATTCCATGGATTTATAATCATTTCCACGAACTTAATGATAAAAACATTACGGAGGTAAGAGTTTCAAGAGAAAAAATTTTTATCGATAATATAAAGTCTTTAATCAATCTAAGATTTTACAGAAATTTAACTGCAACTTTATTATTGAAATTTATTTCACAAGGTTTAAATAACGAATACAAATTTACTCCAGAATTTTATGGGCTTTTATATTCTGGAATACATGATGAATCAACGATTCTTAAAGTAATAAATAAAAATATAAAAAACTCGATTGAGCTTACTTTACACCCCGGTTTAATTAGTGAAGATGATCAAACCAATATGCATTGGAGAGACTTTGATTATTATTTTACAAAATATAGGAAGGAAGATTATAAAATAGCAAAATCACAACTATTTAAGGATCTAATTTGAGTTTTTCTAGAGAATTAAATTTAAAATCAAAAGAATCAATTTTAATTTTTATTGTATTAGCATCTTTTTTTATAGTTCAACTTAACTATATCAATACTGCTGGAACCACTTATGATGCAGATGGATTAAGATTTGGTTCAAATATCATTATTGAAAAAATAAAAAGAATATCTTCTTTTAATTTTAACTTTAGTGACCTTCCTTTTTCGGATGTTGAATACTACGGCATGCTTGTAATTTTGCCAGCATATATTTTTGCTCAACTATTTAAAAGAATTTTTATAAATCCTACCGATTTGGGTTTTGAAAACATTGATGGAGTTATTTATTATTTAATGAACTTTTATCTAATAGTTTATGTAGTAGTCTGCCTTTATTTTATATACAAAAAAGTTAGAAATATAAACCCGAGAACATCACTAATTTTTATATTAATTTTGTTAATGACCCCTAGTTTTAGTGGACACAGTCTTTTCAACTTAAAAGATATTCCATACGCTCTTCAGTTTTTTTTATTTTCACTTTTCTTTTCTGAATATATTGAAAATTATTTAAATAATAACTATGAAAAAATGAACTTTAAGCTTGGCATACTTATGGGGCTTTTACTAGCTGTGAGGTTAAATGGCATACTTTTTGCTTTTCTAATTATTTCAATAGGTGCGATTATGTTGATTATCAGTAAAAACTTTAATTTAAATAAATTTTTTACTGATATGACTGTAGTTATATTGATTGGGTTTGCATTATTATATTTACTAACTCCGTCAGCTTGGATAAGCCCAATTGAGTGGATAGAGAACGCCATTTATCAGCAATTTTTCCTCGAATGGAGTGGGTCAACTTTAACAAATGGTGAATTTATTATTGCAACTGAAATGAAATGGTATTATCTTTTAATTTGGTTTTTCTTTAAGTTGCCAATCTTTTTTCACATATCTGTTTTGTTGTATATATACGTAAAGTTTAAAAAGATAAAGTTAAATATATTGTCTGATATTTCGGCAATATTTATTATTTCAGTTTTTTTAATTTTTTCAATTTTCAAACCATCCGTTTATGACGGCATCAGGCAATTTTTATTTTTATTACCTTTTTTTGCTTTATTTGCCACCGATACATTTATAAAATTTTTTAAGTATAAAAACATTAATCTATACGTGTTCCTTATTCCAACCATATTATATTTCTCATTTACACAATTTGGTCTTGGTGCATATAAATATGTTTACTTCAATGAATTTGTCGACGTTGAAAAAGTTTCAATTGAATGTAACAACGTTGATGGATGTGGTAATTGGCCATCGGATTATTGGGGCTTCTCAGGAAGAGAGGTAGCAACGTATCTCAATAATAATCTTTTAGAGGGAGATATACCTAATAACGCAAAATTTGCCTGGAAAAAGAGTAGTACTAGTGTATTAATTTGCCGACCAAGCATCACCGTAGATACATATCTTGACAAAAATATGAACTACAACAAACTAGCTTTTGATG